>JAAUYH010233100.1_pt1 | contig 41023 bp, 11 predicted proteins | sample 7278061 | NCBI WGS metagenome assembly JAAUYH01 (sample SAMN14350203, study PRJNA611818) | marine sediment metagenome | isolation source: surface marine sediment (0.6m) | place: French Polynesia: Moorea | collected 2018-08
AAGATGATATGTGCATTAGTGCCACTTAAACCAAAGGAACTTAGTCCCGCCAGTCGTGGCTTCTCCCCCCTTGACCAAGCCATAGATTTAGTGGGGATGCGGATGGGTAATTGCTCCCAATTGACATGGGGGTTGGGTTGTTGAAAATGTAAGTGAGGGGGAATCTCTTGATGTTGCAAAGACAGAATCACTTTCATAAATCCCGCAATCCCCGCAGCCGCTTCTAAATGACCGAGATTGGTTTTCACTGAGCCGACAATTAAGGGATTTTCTGGGGAATGGCTGTGACCATAGACTGCATTCAATGCTTCTAACTCAATGGGATCCCCCAGAACCGTACCTGTACCGTGAGCTTCCACATAACTAATTGCCTCTGGCTGAATTTTGGCTTTGGCGATCGCTGTTTGCATCAGCTTGACTTGGGCTTTTTCATTGGGAACTGTTAAGCCGCTACTAGGACCGTCATGATTGATGGCTGATCCGCGAATTAATCCTAAGATGGGGTTTCCATCGGCGATCGCATCCGTGAGACGTTTGAGGACAACAATACCACAGCCTTCACCCCTTGCCATGCCGTTGGCTGAAGCATCAAAGGTTTTGCAGCGACCATCAGGGGCTAAGGCTTGCAAGCGACACAAGCCGATGGTATTCTTGGGTGCTAGCATCAAGTTCACCCCACCTGCTAGAGCGAGGTTACATTCTCCCTGGCGCAAACTCTCCACTGCTAAATGTATGCCGACTAAGGAACTAGAGCAAGCGGTATCTAGTTGCATGTTTGGCCCTTGTAATCCCAACACATAGGCAATGCGCCCTGTGGCAATACTACGGGTCACTCCCAGATAAGAATAGGCATCCAGATTGGTGTGGCTGGAATCTCCACCATTCACGGTTAACTGGGCATAATCATCTGTACACAAGCCGACAAATATGCCTGTCAAACTGTTTTTTAGGCTTTCTGGTACTATGGCTGAGTTTTCTAGGGCTTGCCAACAAACTTCTAATAGCAGTCTTTGTTGGGGATCCATACTGGCGGCTTCCCTGGGAGAAATGCCGAAGAATACGGGATCGAATAAATCCACATCATCTACAAACCCACCATTACGGGTGTACATTTTGCCGGGGACGTGGGGATCACAATCATAATAATCCTCAATCTGCCAGCGATCGCTAGGTACTTCTCCAATGGCATCCACTCCATTGCGTAACAGCTGCCAAAAGGCGGCGGGATTGTTGGCTCCTCCAGGGAATTTACAACCCATACCCACAATGGCGATCGCTTCTGATGCTGAATTTTCATATTCCCTGAGTTTTGCCCTCAGTTCTCGCAATTCCCAGAGGGCTTTTTTCATTAAGGAGGAGGAATCTGTATGATTTACATCTCTATTCATCGGTGTTTGCTCTCCTCAATTGCGTTTAATTCTTGGGCGAGTAACTGCACAATATCTTCATCCCCAAGGTGGTCGAAAGCCGGTGCTGTGGGTTCTGTTGGGCTAGGTAAGGTCAGTCCCAGCACATTTTGCGCCAAATAGTCTACCAATTCTGCCACGCTGGCACATTTGAACAATAAGGTAGGCGGGAGGTCGCATTCTAAGCTAGTTTGCAAGCTATTCCGCAATTCTACTGAGGTTAAGGAATCCATTCCCATATCAAAAAAGCCCTGTTGGGGATTAATGGTGGCTGTGGGTGATAATCCTAAGATTTTGCTCAAGTGCAAGTTGACATGGTTGGTGAGTAAAGGTATTGCTGCTTCTGGGTCAGTATTTTCTAACTGTTGGCGAATTGATGGAGTATCATCCGTCGCTGATGGGTTGACAACCTGGGACTGTAACAGGCTGAAGAATGGGGCATCTGCCCAAGGTTTACCAAACTGTGACCAATCAATAGGAATCACACCCACTTGGATTGCCTTATCGTTCAATGATGCCTCTAAAATCTCTAATACTGCTTGGGCGGGAATTGTGCCCATACCTGTGCCCACCAACCGGGAACTGATATCTAGTTTGACGGCTGCACCCACCTCATCCACTGCACCCCAGTTGATACATAGAGCAGGTAAACCCATTGCTCGACGTTCATATACTAAGGCATCTAAAAAACTATTGGCGGCGGCGTGGTTGGATTGTCCAATATTTCCTAAAATTGAGGCTGCTGCGGAAAATAGGACAAAAAAGTCTAGGGGTTGATCCTTGGTTAAAGAATGCAAATGCCAAGCCCCGTCTACCTTCGGCTCCAGAACTCGGGCAAATCTTGACCAAGATAATTGTTGCATCAAACCATCTGCCAATACGCCGGCTGAATGAATTACTCCTCTTAGGGGTGGGGATGATTGGGCAATTTCTTGCAGAACTGCGGCGATTTCTGTGGCTTGGGATACATCAGCTTGGACAACTTTCACTTCAATGTCCATTGCTTCCAGGGATTTTAATGCTGAGGCATTTTCTGGCTGCACTCCCCTGCGTCCCACTAATACCAAATGCTTGGCACCTTTCTCTGCTAACCAATGTGCCACCAATAAACCTAAACCACCCAAGCCGCCGGTGATCAAATAAGTTCCCTCTGGGTGTAATTGCAACTGATTGGGGGAGGTCTGAGGAAATTGAGAGAGGACGATTTTGCCTGTGTGTTTTGCTTGCTGCATATAACGAAAGGCAGCGATCGCTTCTGTGAATGGGAAAATGGTATGGGGTAAAGGCTGGAGTTTTTCTTGCTCAAACTGTTGTCCAAGTTTTTCTAGGATCCCTTGGGCTAATGTGGGTTGCTTTTGTACCACCTGCATCAGATCCACGGGGAAATAACCTACATCTGGTCTGACTTGGGCGACAGCTGCTGGTTCCCAAGCATTGCGTTTGGAAATTTCCACGAATCGACCGTTACGCCGCAATACAGATAGGCTGCTCTCAATAAATCCTGGGGAGGTGAGGGAGTTGAGAACAATATCTACTCCTTGGTTTTGGGTAAATTCCATCACCTGTTGGGCAAAGTCCAAGTTACGGGAATTCATTATATATTTGACTCCCAAGGATTTGAGAACTTCCCATTTCCCTGGACTGGCTGTGGCGAAGACTTCTGCCCCGGCTTGTTGGGCAATTTGCACGGCGGCTTGTCCCACTCCCCCGGTAGCCGCATGAATCAAGACGCGATCGCCCGGTTGAATTTTGGCTAAATGATCCAGGGTATAATCGGCTGTGAGAAAGGCTGAGGGAATGGTGGCGGCTTCGACAAAACTCAATTTTTGGGGCATGGGAATAGCCATTGCGGCATTCACTGTCACAAACTGACTGAAGCTACCGCTAACCATGGCGATTGCGGCATCATTGATGTGGAAGTTTGTTACCCCTTCCCCCACAGCTACGACTTTTCCCGCACACTCTAATCCCAATAGTTGCGCCTTTTCTGGATATAAACCCAAGACAATCATCAAATCCCGGAAGTTTAGTCCCGCCGCTTCTACCTGGATTTCAATCTCTCCCGCCTTTGGTTGACTACGGGTGATGGGTTGCAGGTGCAAGTTGTCTAGTTCACCGGGTGTACTTATATCTAACCGGACTGGTTGCAAATTATCAATGAAGGCAGGAGGCAGAGGGCAGGAGGCAGGAGGAAAACTGCCTTCTTTAACTAAAGGTTTACGGATCAGTCTGGCTAGATGTCGCCTTCCCTCTCGAAAAGCAATTTGGTCTTCTGATGTGGGATTGCTAATTTCTAACAATATGTTTTGCACATCTTCCTGTATGTCTTTCCCAGCAACATCAATGCGGACACAATTTAGTTCCGGATGTTCTAAGTTTAAGGATTTGCCCATGCCCCATAAACTCGATTGGGCAAGCCCTGGGACTGAATGAGCTAGAGCATCAGCAGGAACGGCTTGTCTGGTAACTAACCACAACTGAGGAGATTTTTCCAGTTTGGCGATCGCTTGACATAGATGTAAGGTACTTGCACAACTGAAAATAGTCCCTGCTTTGAGTTGGGTGTAGGTCAAGTTTTGGGAACTGGCTGCATCTAGACTCCAACAGTGAATAATTCCCGATAACGGTTGGGGAATTGCAGACAAAAGTTGCTCAAAATCAGCTTTACTTGCTGGATTGAGTTGAAATTCTTGCTGACCAATAACTTGATAATTTTCCCCAGCAAAAGCCAAGACCACATCCTCACCGCGATCGCGTAGTTGTTGAGCGATCGCCCTACCTGTACCTTGCCCATCCCCTAATATCAGCCATCTTGGTTCTGAGGATTTGCTATCAATAACTGGGGATGCTGTGGTTTGAGCTAGGAATATTTCTTGTTGTGATAAACTTTGCCCTTGAGAGTTATTGATGCCAATGGTTTCTACTTTTGTAAACCCGGTTTCTGTTAGTAATTGCTGCCATTTTTCCCCTGATAGCAAGGGATAATTTGGTCGCCATTTAACATCCTGCTCTTGAAATTTCCACCACCCTTCTGTCAAACCAAAGGTTAAATCAATCCAGTTTTGCTTTTGTGTTGCTTCTAATAAAACCAGCATTCCCCCAGGTGCCAGTAGTTGCCGTACATGAGTTAATGTTGTGGGCAAATTAGCCGTTGCATGTAACACATTGGCAGCTAGAATTATGTCGTATTTTTGATCAGCAAATCCTTGTTCTTGGGGATTTTTTTCAATATCTAAAACTTCATATTTAACAAATGGATAATCTTTGAATATCTCACTTGCTTGGGTGATGAAACTGGCACCAATATCTGTGAATGTATATTCAATTTGTTCAGCATTTAAACTAGGCAATACATAGCGAGTTGTCCCCCCTGTGCCGGCTCCAATTTCTAAAATTCTGATACCTTGGGATGGGGGTAATTTTTCTAGGGTGGAATTAATTGTCTGAGCGACTAAACTGTTCATCGCCACCGCTAAAGGAGAGTGCTGATACAGTTGACTTACTAAGGTGGCATTTCCTTGAGGAAATAGTAAATCAAGAGGGTCAATTGTTCCCTGTAAAACCTCTGCTAATTGACTCCCACAACCCTGTAATAAAGTTAATTCGTTTGTAATTTCTGCGGTATTATTTACTTGCCCAGTCAAGTTTTGCCCTGTGGGGGGTATTGTTTCCACCCGCCATGTCTGATTTTGTGGTTGTAAAAATTTGGCGGCGCTCAATATTTCTAATAGGCGATTAACTAAGCCTAAATATTGAGGATTAATTCCAGTTTGCTCAACCAGTTCATCAGTGGTAAATTCTTGATTTAACTGCCATTGCCATTTTAATTTTGCCAAGGCTTGTAAAATATAACTTACAGCCAATTCTTCCAGGTGATTCACACCATTTTGATATGCCGTCAGTCTCTCCTGAAAATCATCAACCCTGACTAATTTCTGCTTGGTTTCTGCTGGTGATAACAATGGCGGCAATGTAGGAGAATTTGGATGACGAAATATGGCTTGAGGCAACCATTGTATTTGATAAAGCCAATCTGACCATAACTGATGCTGCTGACCAAATATTGCTTGGGGATTTGCTGGCTGAAACTGCATTCCCTCAATTTCAGCAATTAACTCTCCCTGCTCTGACCACAAATGCAAGTCAGCAATGATCACCTGATTTACCTGGCGCAGTTTTACCTCGCTCCAACGTGGCTCTCCCAAATTCAATACTCGCAAACTATCTAAACTAGTAGGCAAATAAGTCTGGGTATTGCCTTGAGCAACTAATACCACCCCTACCACTTGTAAACAGCCATCCCATAAAACTGGGTGGAGTTTATATTCCCTTGCTTCTCCTCCTAATACATCTGGTAAATGAATCTCACCAACAAACTTATCTGCCTGTTGCCCAACTTGTTTAACTGTTTGTAAACTTTTACCTAATTTAATTCCTCTTGTTGTCAAGTCTTCGTAATAAGAATTAACAGGAATTGCTGTTGTATAATTTCCCAAATCCTGATTGATTGATTTTCTGGGTGACGTTTTGCCGAGAATACCCGAACAATGACAGAGCCAATTATCTGCCTGTAAACTAAATATTTCCACCAAATAACGCTCTGAGGTTTCCGGTGTTAACACAATCTGCACCGTCACAGAACCATCTTCGGGTATGACTAATGCTTGTTGAATCACAAAGTTTTGCAGCGCGATTTGCTCAGTTTGCCATACTTTGATCCCGGCAGCGATCGCCATTTCTAAAAAAGCGGTTCCAGGTAAGATCATCTGTCCATAGACTACATGATCGGCAATAAAACTCAACGTATCACAACTGAGTTGAGTTTCAAAACAAATGGTTTTTGATTTAGCTAACCGTAAACGTTGCCCGAGTAAAGGATTTTTTGCTGATTTTACTTCAGAAATTCCATGTTTTTTACTATGTCTTGTGGCTGTGATTTCCGGCGATAACCAATATTTTTGTTTTTGCCAAGGATAGGTAGGCAGAAAAGGTAATCGTTGATGGGAATAATCTTGCTCAAAACCCTGCCAATCAATGTTGACACCTTGGACATATAACACCCCTAAAGTTTCTAATATTTGCTGCCAATTAGATTTTTGCGGATGTAAACTGCCTAGCCAAGTTTTTCTCTCACTTCCCCAATCTGCTTTCGCCATTGCTGTTAGAGTTGTTTTAGCCCCTAATTCTAAAAAAATGTCATATTCAGCAATTAATGTGGCTAATCCTTTTGCCCACTGCACAGGCTGTAAAATATGTTCCACCCAATAATCTGGACTTGCCATATTTGGGGTTGCCCATGTACCGGTAACATTGGCAATCATATCTAGTTGGGGTGTATTGTATGTAATTTGCTGGGCAACTTGACGAAATGCCTCTACCATCGGTTGCATCAAAGGAGAGTGAAAAGCCAAACGAACCTGCAAAGGTTGGCTATTGATCCCCATCTGGGATAGACGCTCCACTAACCCATCAATTGCTGATGCTTCCCCGGAAACTGTCAAATTTTGCCGTCCATTGTATGCCGCAATAGTCAGGGAGGGATGAGAAGCAATTGCCTGACGTACCATTGTCTCATCAGACCAAACGGCTACCATTTTGCCATTTTCTGGGATTTGCTGCATCAATCGACCTCTAGCAGCGACCAACATTAAGGCATCTTCTAAACTAAATACCCCCGCCACACAGGCAGCTACATACTCCCCTAAACTATGCCCCATGACGGCATCTGGCTTCACTCCCCAAGATAACCACAGTTGATAGAGGGAATAGCCAATGGCGAATAAAGCCGGTTGAGTGTAAGCTGTCTGGTGTAACTTATCTGTGTCTGTATACAGAAGGTCCACCAAGGAAACATCCAAGTGTGAATCCAATATTTCCTGGCAGCGATCAAGTGCTTGGCGAAATGTGGGTTGGGTATCATAGAGTTCCCGTCCCATACCTACATATTGGGAACCTTGACCTGTAAACAGAAAGGCAATTTTGGGAGCTTTTTTGGGGGATATCAAACCTTGAAAGCAGCCACCATCTGCATTTCCCTTCAGCTTTTGCTCAACTTCTGCCAAGGAACTAGCAACTAAACTTAACCGATAATCAAAGTGCGATCGCCCTGTGTTAGTAGTATGGCAAATATCCCCCAAATTGGCTTGCCCATGCCCATCTATATAATTAATATAATTCTGGGCTAGTTGTTGTAAGGCTGTTGGGGTTTTCCCTGATAAAGTTAACAAGTGATAGGGACGTTCATGAAGAGGCTGGGAGGAGGCATTCCCCCTGCTAAGAGCTCCCTTCCCCCCTGCTTCTTTTTCTGGAGAGGATGATTCTAGATTGGGTGCAGCTTCTAGAACTACATGCACATTGGTACCTGTAAATCCAAAGGAACTCACCCCCGCAATTTGTCTACCATCAACTCCTGTCAATGATCCCAAAGTCGTTGGCACCGTAATCGGTAAGTTTTGCCAATCTATTTGGGGATTGGGTTGCTGAAAGTTGAGGTGGGGGGGAATCTGTTGATGTTGCAGTGCTAGCACTACCTTAATTAACCCTGCAATTCCCGCCGCCCCTTCTAAATGTCCAATATTCGTCTTGACCGAGCCGATCAGCAAAGGACTCTGGCGATCTAAATTAAAGACTGCTCCTAATGCTCCCACTTCTATGGGATCCCCTAAAGAAGTTCCTGTCCCGTGGGCTTCAATATAGCTAACTTGTTGTGGTGTGACTCCACTATTTTCCAGGGCTTCCCGAATGACTGCTTGCTGTGCAGGACCATTGGGTACTGTCAACCCACTTGTGCGACCATCATGATTGGCAGCTGAGCCACGAATCAAAGCTAAAATCGGATCCCCATCACTCAAAGCATCCGCCAACCTTTTCAAGACAATCATGCCAGCACCTTCACCTCTGACATAGCCATCCGCAGCCGCATCAAAAGTATGACAGCGATCGCTAGGAGATAACATTTGTGCTTTCGAGCCAATAATACTGATATCTGGTGCCAGCAGTAAGTTGACTCCTCCCGCTAAAGCTAGGTTACATTCCCGTTGACGTAGACTTTGACAGGCTTGATGCACAGCCAATAACGATGAAGAACAAGCCGTATTCACAGCTACACTCACCCCTCTGAGTCCTAGGATGTAAGACAAACGCCCCGCTGCCGCACTCAAAGCGTTTCCCGTACCCACATAGGCTGCTAAATCCTGAGGATCTCCAGAACTCGTAATCAGTTGAAAGTAGTCACTGGTACAAATGCCAACAAAGACTCCCGTGGGACTAGCCAATAATTTTTCTGGTGATTGGGCACCATTTTCTAGGGCTTCCCAAGCCACCTCTAACAACAGACGTTGTTGCGGATCAAGGATGTTGGCTTCCCTTGGGGAAATACCGAAAAATTCCGCATCAAATTTGTCTACATCCCTTAACAAACCTGCTTGGCGGGTATACATTTTTCCCCCTACTTCTGGATGGGGATCATAGTATGTGTCTATGTCCCATCTTTGTTGGGGTATATCGGTAATTCCCTGTTGACCATTTTTTAATAATTCCCAAAATGCCTGGGGTGTATCGCTTCCCCCAGGAAAACGACAACCAATACCAACAACAGCAATGGGTTCGGCTTTGAGCAAATCTATTTTTGGTAAAAGCTGCTGTGTAGCTAACGCCAATTTCAGAGGGGACATTATAGAAAGACGTTGAGATAAGCTTTGCATACCAGAGGTGCTGTAGTTATCGTTATGCGTCATGGGCTTGTTTTGCTACACTTGCCCACTAATACCATAGGGCTAACATTGTATGCAATGCCAAATTTTTTACCACTCACAATTTGATATTTTTTTTTACCTTTTGAATCGCCAATATAGCCAATTAAGTAGATTATCTCAATTTTGTTACATTATGTAGAGATTACATGATGCTAGTTGCGTAACACCTGTTACTTTTGGTAGGGTGTCTTTGATTATAATTGGGTTATAAAACATGAGAAAAAACTAGAAAATGCGTTAAGCTTTTATACAAGCTAGTTTTTTGTTAGTTTTTTGACTAAAGAGTAAAATTATACAAGCCCCTAAATTTATTTATGGACAAATAATTTTGTTATTGAAATCTTTAGCTAGAAATTTAAATTGAATATGGGAGACTAGTATGGATTTAGTTACGTCTTTATTGCGTCTGGCTTGTTCTGGAGGAGCAGCTTACATTCAGTCTCACAATATGCGAGATCCAGTAGCAAGACTATCCTATCTGATGGAAGCACAACAGGTAGAATATGGAGCGGCAGAGTTTATTAAAGCTTTGAGTAAAAGAGCTACCGCCGAAGGAGATACCTGGTTGGCGGAAAAACTCGACCTCCATGCGATAGATGAAGAAAAACATGGAAAAGTTTTTGGTCATGCCTTAGAACAACTGACCCAAGGTAAGAAAGTAGATGCTCCTGAGCGTAATCCTTTTTATTCAGCTTATCTAGAAGGCTATAGCCCAGAAAAACTACAAGCTGAAAAAATTGATTGGGTCGTGTTTATGGGTAGTATGTACGTTCTAGAAAGAGATTCTAGTCGTGAGTTTGTCCATATGGCAAATGCCTTACCAGAAGATAGTCGCTGTCTGATCAACTTGAAAAAAGGTCTGATGAAGATCGCAGAAGATGAGAAACGCCATGCAGGATACCTATATGAAGCCATGCAGCGTCGTATGGGTAACACCGTCGATGAATGGATAGATCAATGGCGCACCCGTCAAGTCCAAGCTATTTTAACCATCACAGGTGAATTTATGAGAGGCATACAAAGACCTGTAATGCCTCAAGATGGTGCTTTATTCTCTTGGTCATAATAGTCCTTATTGATCAAATCATACTACTCACATGAGTTAGGGCAAGACCCTTGATGGCAAAGATTTATAGCCATCATAAATGTACTTTATCCGACAGAGCAATTCTATACAAGTAGAGTCTGGCAACGCCATATCACCACAATGTTATCCCCACAAACGGAGACTATAGATAAAAATGAGTAGTAGCATTACCACAATCAAAATTCCTGAGGTTCTCAAAAAAGGCTTTAGCTTTGACGAAGCTATTATGCTGTCGCAAATGTGCAAACGTGCCTATGCTATTTATCCAGAATCCTTTGGCAGTATTGACGGCAAAGACATTTTAGATTCCTATAATGCTACCTACAAGCACGAAGATTGGGTATTAGTGTGTCCCCTCAGAGACTTTGTCAGGGGTATTCGAGGCATGATTCTCAAGCGGAAGGATTCACACCATTATGCGATCGCTTTCCGTGGGACAGTTGCTACACAACAAGGTGTAATTGACATCACCAACTTTTTATCAGACTTTAATTCTACTTTAGTCAATTATGGCAGCTTGGGAGACCTGGTAGACCAACGTATCAAAGCCATACAAGGAATTCAAGAAGACTACGAATCAGTCGAGCAAGAGATTTTGATGTTTTTCAAAGTCTTGGCTTTAGGAAAAATAGAACCTCAAGACTGGGAAGTATTACGGCGGCATGATTTAGAATTTGAGCAACGGGTAGCAACAGCCGTATCTTTAGCGGCGGCTGGAGGTATTGTTTTTGGCACAGAATTCCAGACAATTATATCTAATTTGATTTCTCAATTTGTCCGAGACTTTGAGTCTAATCCTTTAAAGGAATTGGGTTATTTTAAAGGCAAAGCAGGGGATCAATTTGCCAACATCATAAACTTTGATGCCGTTGCTAACCAACTCCAAAGTATTGAAACCCCAACCTTTATTATAGATAGTCAAAATCAAACTATCATCGGCAGACCCCTGCAACATATTAATGTTTATGTTGCAGGTCACAGTCAAGGAGCTGCGATCGCAGATTTTTGTGCTCTTTCTGTGAAGCGTTATCTTAATGGTTTCCCTCAGACATCACACCGACTCAAGTCTTACAAAATAGGGGGAATTAAAGTAGGTAATAAAGCCTTTGCTAATTACGCCAATAAAACCATTGGTTTGGACTATAGTTATCGGATCGAAAACACCCTCGATGCCGGTCTAAATATGCCATTTACTCCTCCTTTTCCCCTGGATGTCTTGAGCAAAAATGGATTACGGATTGGTGATTTTTATTTAGCTGAATTCCATCACATTGGCACACAACATACTGTAACTGGACAAGGTTCTCAAGGTCTAAACCTTGATTTTGGTGGCTCTTTGAGGCTGTTTGGCGGTGTTCCTTTTCCCCACGGTTTTGATACCTATATTCAACTACTAGAAGAACAACGAGAAGGTATCAGAAATTTACTCCGACCTTTGCAAGGAATTATCTCTGAGATTTTGTACGAGATGTTAGCAGAACAGCAAGAAAATATTGTACAAGCCGTCCAGCGCTATACAACTAATGTGGATGAAGATATCTCAAGAGAGATTAGTACTGTCCAAGAAACCCTGGAACGCCAAAGTTAAGCTGAAGAAGCACAAGGTGTGTAACCCTTTCAGGGGGTAACAATAAGCTTGAAAAGGAGACAGGGCTTGGGGTTTGGGTGTTAGGTGATGGGGAAATCCTATCTTTTCAGATTGCAATCTGTGAATAACCTGAAAGTGGTCAGACCTTTGAGTAATATGTGATTTACCTCAGATGTAATCTAACATTCAAAGGGTAATTAAAACTTATTTCTCCCTAACCCCTGACCCCTAAAACCTAACCCCAGTCATAATTTTATCCTTGTTGTCACCCGTGAAGGTAACCACTAGTTATACCATTGTGAAAAAATAATTCGACAGATGGGTAGGGGCACGGCATCGGTCAATCTTTCAATATATAAAAGTATTTTACTGGTGCCGTGCCCTTACAAAGAATTTATATGTTGCAAACATTATTTGAATGAGCAACGGGCAATAGTAATGAAGAAGACTTTATTGTCAATTCTGGCTTGTCCTTGCTGTCAAGGGCAAATTGAACTTAAAGCCAGAGAAACAATTGAAAACGGCGAAATCATTTCTGGCACACTGCAATGTTTGAATTGTGGGACGGAATTTCCCATTGTTCAGGGAGTTCCTTGTATGTTGACTGGTGAGCAACAAATAAAGCCATCGGAAGGCTTTACTGAACAATGGAAATATCGCTTTTCAGGGCGATTTGAGACAAATTCCCTTTATGGTTTGAATCCCACTCACAGAATTGAGGATGTAATTGCTAAATTTGCCGATCCGATTCAAGCCGATGAATGGCTTTTGGATGCAGGTTGCGGTTCTGCGGAAATGACTTTTGCTGCTGCGAAAAGTTATCCCCAAGCCCAAATTGTCGGATTGGAATTGAGTGAAGCTGTGAGATTAGCAGCCAAAGAAGCTAGTTCTATTCCTAATTTGCATTTTGTCCAAGGTGATGTGACGAATCCTCCCTTCAAACAATCAACCTTTAGCAAAATTTATTCGATGGGGGTTTTACACCATACTAGCAATACAAAAGCTGCCTTTGATGCAGTCTCTGCCTTGGTATCAGAATATGGCAATCTCGTGATTTGGCTCTATCCAGATCCCATAGAATGCCCAGCCAATATTCCTTATTATGGGATTCGGGATCTTGTTTTTATGGGAATGGGACATAAATTATCCCCTGAACTACGCCTGTGGTTAGTCCAATTCTACACAGGAATATTTTTACCCTTTATTATCATTGCCCAATCCTTCGGCAAAGAATTTTATCATTTTTGCCAAAAATATAATTTTCTAGTATTTGATAAACAAAGTTTATCTGAAATTTACGAAGCTACAGCTTTTCTTGATAATCTGACCTTACCAGAAAAGTTTAATAGTCTAGCATTTTGGATATTTGATGATGTCACACCTGAATTTCAATTCCGCCACAAAAAACAAGAAGTAATTAATTGGTTTAAAGCAAATCGTTTTGACGAAGCTCATGCTGATACCATTGGGACTTACTGGGGAAAACGCTGGCATTAACAATTAATTAACAATTAAAAGTATATTGACAGCAAGTCAGTCACTCATGGACAATATTTTGTCCACAACTAAATATGAAAACACCTATTCCCTCCTGCCTCCTGCCTCCTGCCCCCTGCCTTTCTTTGGTCAGCATGGGAATATAAAAAGTGGGGTTTTCCCATGTTTTTATTTACAAAAATATTTTAATTATATTTAATAATATAAATATAGTTAAAATTAATTTCTCAAAGGTGATATATTTTTCTTTATTAAGAACTGCTCTTAAGAATTTCTTCTGCTAGAGGACTAAAATGTTAGAGCAAACAAACAGGCTCCGCTATTTCAATATTTTTCTTGATTCAATTGAGCGACAAGATCGGGAAGTAACAGAAGCTTTTGGGCATCATGTCCATTGGGGTTATTGGGACTCAAACAATTTAGCAGATGGCTCTGCCGAGGACTTTCGGCGAGCGGCAGACCAGTTATCTGTGAAAATGTGTGAAGCAGGAAGAATCACAGATCAGCAAAGAGTTTTAGATGTAGGATGTGGATTTGGCGGCACCATCGCCACTATTAATAATAGGCATGAACATATGGATTTAGTCGGCGTGAATATTGATGAGCGCCAGCTATCCAGAGCCAGAGAACTTGTTCAGCCTGCTGCGACTAACAAAGTTGAATTTATAGAAGCAGATGCCTGTAAGCTACCCTTTGAAAATAATTCCTTCGATGTGGTTTTAGCTGTTGAGTGCATCTTTCACTTTCCTAGTCGAGAGCTTTTCTTTAAAGAAGCAAAACGGGTACTGAAACCAGGTGGTTATCTAGCGATTTGTGACTTTACCCCCGTAGATATGGTGATGCATTGGATGGGGGCTTTAGAATTTATGTTTGGCGGCTTACTTACTAGTGCTTATGGTCAAAGTAACCTGCGCTATAACTACACCGTGAGCGATTATGAAAAACTGGCTGAACAGACAGGATATCGTGTTTTGCAGGAACACGACATTACCGTGAATACATTGCCTAGTTACCTGATTACCCGTCAATTAATGCGTAAAGCCTCACCTCCAGGGTGGGATGCGGAACTTGACAGCGTGGTTAACCAAATTATGGAATGGGTGAGTCGTCAAGGCTTATTGCGTTACATGATTTTTTCCTTTAAAAATCTGCATTAACAACAACTGTAATGAACATCGTTACATATTTGCTGCATTTAATTTGTTCTGGTGTTTCTGCTTATTTGGCAGCGTATCTCATCCGAGATCCTTTAAGTCGTCCCCAGGCTTTAGCAGAAGCAGAACTAGCCGAATCTGGATCGGTTCCCTACTTCCAAGCTCTAAGCGATCGGGCTGCGGCTGAAGGTGATAGTTGGTTAGCAGACAAATTAGCTAGTCATGCAGCCGATGAAGAACGTCATGGCAAGATATTCGCCCATGCACTCAAACAACACATTGGGGAAAAGTGGGAAGTCCCCAAACGGAATGTTTTTTATACCCTGTATTTAAAGGAATATTCACCAGCAAACTTACAACCCCAGACCATAGACTGGTCGGTGTTTCTGGGAAGTATGTACATTTTGGAGTTGGATGCAAGCAAAGAAATCGCTCGCATGGCTAATGTTTTGCCAGAAAGCGATCGCCTCACAGCTAATCTCAAAAAGGGATTATCCAGCATCGCCCAAGATGAAGTCCGCCACGCCGCTTATTTATATGAAGCCATGCAACGGCGTATGGGTCAGGATGCTGTTGAGCGCACAATTAATGAATGGCGGAATCGACAAATTCAAGCTTATATAACTATGGCAATGGACGTTATCCAAGGGGTAGAGCGTCCATCAATGGTACAAGATGGCGCACTTTATTCTTGGGTGTAAGTTGAAAGAGGCAGGGGAGACGAGGAAGGCGAGGGAGACAAGGGGGACAAGGGAGAAAAATATCCCCACACTCCCCACACCTCCCACACTCCCCACACTCCCCACACTCCCCACACTCCCCACATGCCTAACAAACAAAAACTACTTTCTAATGGAGTAAATTTTGCCTATGAGATTCTTTACCTATATTCTCCATTTATTTTTTTCCGGTGCTACTGCTTATATCTCAGCCCGCAATATCAGAGACCCGATTACCAGACGACAAGTATTAGCAGAATATGAAGTAGGAGAATCGGGTTCAGTGCCATTTTTAAAAGCACTCAGCGAACGAGCGGCGACAGAGAATGACCCTTGGTTATCCGAAAAATTGGCTAGTCATGCAGCCGACGAAGAGCGTCATGGAAAAATATTTGGTCATGCTCTCAAGCAATTGCTGAACCATGAAGCTAAAAATGCTTCCCAACTCCAAGTCAATCAAAATCAAGCTGCTTTAACCCCTTCGACCTTATTTTATACAGCCTACTTGGAAGGGTTGAACCACAAAGATTTGAAGCCAGAAAATATAGATTGGCAGGTGTTTCTTGGCAGTCTATATATTTTAGAACTAGATGCCAGCAAAGAATTTGTCCGCATGGCTAATGTTTTACCAACTAACGACCAACCCAGTATTAATTTGAAAAAATCGATGATGAGTGTCGCTAGTGATGAAATTCGCCATGCTGCTTATCTTTATGAAGCTATCAAACGCCGAGTGGGAGAAACTGGAGTTGAACAATTAATTGATGAATGGCGAACTCGACAAATAAAAGCTTCCTTATCAATAGTTGCCAGTACGATTTCTGGAGCAGAACCACCTGGTAAATTGGAAGATGGCATTTTATATTCTTGGGTTTAGTCAAACAACTTTGGATTTTGGATTTTGGATTGATATCATGTCCGCCTGATTACTTATGATATTGCCATCCATGCAAAAATCACCCAAACTCTTTCTCCCCCTGCTCCCTGCCCCCTTGCAGTCCTAATGATAAGTATTTAACCGGACATGATATGACCCCATGTCTAAATAGCAAATGGCTCAAAAATCAATTTGTACTGATCACAGAAGTTCCTCTAAAGTTTGACTGATAGATGTTAATAAACTTGATTTATCTGTGTTGAGAAAAAAATGATCTCCGGGAAACATTTTTAATGAGAAACTTTGATTAGTCTGAGATTGCCAAGCTTCTAATTGCCTGACACTAACCACAGAATCTTGTATACCTCCAAAGGCAGTAATTGCACAATTCAACGGTTGATCTTCAGTATAGGAGTAAGTTTCTAAAACAGAAAAATCTGCTCTGAGAATGGGTAAAAATATTTGCATTAATTCTTTATTTGCTAACAATGCTGGAGGAATGCCATTAAACTCACAAAGTTTGGCGATAAAGTTAGATTCAGGCAAATTATGGAGAGGAGGATTTGTATGAGAAAGTTGAGGAGCGCAGCGAGATGAAACAAATAAATGTTGAGGACTCAAACCATAATTGTTGCGGAGTAATCGAGATAATTCAAAACTAATCAAGGCTCCCATACTATGACCAAAAAATACAAATGGCTTGTCTAAAATAGGCAAAAGAGGCTGAATTAAAGATTGAATCAGAGAGCCCATATCAGTGAATAGTGGTTCCTGAAAACGTGTTTCTCTTCCCGGTAATCGAATCGCACAAACTGCGACATTGTTTGGCAGATAATCTGGCCAAGTCCGAAAAATTCCAGCACCACCACCAGCATAATGAAAGCAGATGAGTTGTAGTTGAGCATCAAGATTGGGTCGGGGATAAACTAGCCAATTATTGACATTGTTAGCAGGTTTGAGCATCTTGTGAAGTATAGTATTTGTGAATAAATAACATATTAAATTAAGTTTAAATCAGTTGAGCATCTAGCTCGAATAAAAATCGATATTTGTGGAGATAATAAAGGTAATACCAATTCAAATAATGTTTGCAACATCTAAATTCTTCGTAAGGGCACGGCACCAGTAAGATACTTTTATATATTGAAAGATTGTGGATGCCCTGCCCCTAGGTAAAAATCTGTAAAACATCATCCCTGGGGGTATTGACAAGTGTGACATCAAAGACAGAGAATTTATACTTTCTAGTGGCATCCTGAAAAAATCCGAAAATTACCGGCGACATCCTGAAAAATCCGAAAAAAGATGTTAGATATTATTAACCGTTATGCTCATGGATTTGTTGCTATTCCCCTGATTGTTTCCTGTAAACAAAAGGGGCTATTTGAGTTGATGGAACGTCATCAAAAAGTGACGTTGGAGCAGATTGTTGTTGAATTAAAGGCTAATAGTGGTCATATTCAAGTAGCTTTGCGTTTATTGCGATCGCTATCTTGGATTGAGCAAAATGACCAGGGAGAATATCAATTAACCACAAAAGCGAAATATGGAGAAATTCCTACAGACAGTGTGAGTCTGTTAAAGCTGCCCATCGCATCATATCTCAATGGAGAGCAGCCAGAAGGATTATTACAACCTTGGATAGAGCGATCGCGTCAAAGATGGGGTGTTTCGGAAGAGTTAATCGCGGATTTTATCGATGGGTTGCTGCTGTTACCAATCTTAAATGGGCTGAATCACAAATTTCATCTCAGTCGCCAAGATTTAGGGGATGAAATTCCTTGGTTAACAACACTAAAGCCTGATGTATGTGACGAAATCTCCACCCTGTTAATAGCTAAGGGTTGGGTAGAGTCTCAAGAGAGCAAATTACTGCTGACTGATGCCGGAAAATTCATTTTTGCCCGGATTTTAATCACTGCCACAACAGTATCTTATACCCCCATGTTGTCCCAGATGGATGAATTGTTATTTGGGGATGTGAGCCAGGTATTTCAACGGGATGAAACAGGCAAAGAACTACATTTAGACCGAACTTTAAATGTAATTGCCAGTGGTTTTCAACATGAAAAGTATTTTGCAGAATTAGAAGAAATTATTTTAGATATTTTTAATAAATTACCCTATGAACAGCAGCCGAAATATGTGGCTGATATGGGGTGTGGTGATGGCACTTTATTGAAACGGGTTTATGAAACCATTCGGGATCGGTCAGCCAGGGGGAAGGTATTAGGAGAATATCCCCTGCAAATGTTGGGGTTAGACTATAATTTGGAATCCTTACAAGCAACAGACTCTACCCTGGCAGATATTCCCCATGTAGTAGTACAGGGAGATATTGGCAACCCTGGGGAAATTGCCCACAATTTGCGACAAGTGGGGATTCATGACCCAGAAAATATATTGCATCTTCGTTCATTTTTAGACCACGATCGCCCATTTATTCCGCCACAAAATCAAGCACAAATACAAGGGCGATCGCATCTTACCTATGACTGCGTTTCCGTTTATCCATCGGGTGAATTGATTCCACCAGCAGTAGCAGTACAAAGCTTAGTTGAACACCTGCAACGCTGGGCAGAAGTTGTCACCAAATATGGCTTAATTATTTTAGAAGTCCATTCCCTGAATCCTGATGTTGTTTACACTTTTTTAGATCGTTGCGAAAACTTACACTTCGATGCTTATCAGGCATTTTCCATGCAGCATCTAGTGGAAGCAGATGTATTTTTGCTAGCCGCAGCAGAAGTAGGGTTATTTCCTAAACCGGAATTTTCGCAAAAATATCCGCAAACTTTTCCTTTTAGCCGCATCACCTTAAATTGGTTAGAGAAAAGACCCTATACCATTCGCCAAGCAAATATCTCCGATTTACCCGCCTTAGTTGAATTAGAAGCAGCTTGTTGGTCAGATGCCCTCCGTACCCCCACGGAAGAACTAGAACAAAGATTTGTACGGCAACCTGATGGTCATTGTGTATTAGAGGTTGCAGGTAAAATTGTGGGGGTAATTTATTCCCAACGAATTGTCGATGTTGCTGCCTTGGAAAATATCACATTTGACCGCGTCCCGGAATTACACTCCCCCCAAGGTAAAGTGATGCAGCTACTAGGGATGAATGTCCTACCAGAAATGCAAAATCGCGGTTTGGGCAATCAATTTTTAGACTTTATGTTGCAATGGTTTGCCCTCAAAGGGGGAATAGAGAAGGTAGGGGGCATTACCCGTTGTCGAGATTACGCCCAGCACGGGGATTTAGCCATCGCTGATTACATCCAACAGCAGAATCAACAAGGACAACTGCTCGATCCCATTCTCCGCTTTCACACCTCCCATGGTGCCAGAATCCGCCAGTTAGTGCCTGACTACCGACCAGAGGATAGAGATAATTTAGGTGTAGGGGTATTGATTGAGTATGATTTGCAAAATTTAGGACAGAAGTTAGACAATGTAACTAAAGTCACAACCCCAGGGATGACCAATGGGCAAGAACTGGCAGCATTGGTGGAATCTGCGGTGATTACCGTCATGGGTCAGCGCCGTGCAGCCGCCTATGGTGCCAAACGTCCTTTGATGGAAATGGGGTTAGATTCACTGGAGTTGTTGGAATTAAGGAGTTTATTAAATCAACAGCTCAACATAGAACTTTCACCCACCTGCTTTTTTGAGCACAGTACCCCAGAAGCAATTACTCAGTACTTACAAACCCAAGCATCCCCCACTCCAGCATCAATCAACCAGCGAGGGGTTGTCAGTCCTAGAACTCCTAGGAGTCAACCACAGCAGTCGATTACCCAGACCAACGCCATCGCCATTATCGGTATGGGATGCCGTTTTCCTGGTCAAGTGGACAGTCCTGATACTTTCTGGGAATTATTACGTAATGGCAAAGATGCGATCGCCCCCATTCCCCCCAATCGCTGGCGGGTAGCAGACTATTTAGAGGCTGGTGAATATGGGGGATTTATCGCCAATCCAGACCAATTTGATGCCAACTTTTTCCGCATTGCTCCCAGAGAAGCCAAATTACTCGATCCCCAACAGCGAATCCTCCTAGAAGTGACATGGGAAGCCTTAGAAAACGCCGGTATTAATCCCCAAACCTTAGCCGGGAAAGCAACCGGAATATTTGTCGGCATGTTTTCCCATGATTATGAGTTATTGCAACTCAAACAAAATCAGTCCCCAGATTTTGACGCTTATTTTGCTACTGGTAATGCTGGGGCGATGGCGGCGGGACGGATTGCCTATACCTTGGGTTGTCAAGGACCAGCAATCACCATTGATACTGCTTGTTCCTCCTCCCTGGTGGCAGTGCATTTAGCCTGTCAGAGTTTACAGCAAGGAGAATCAGAATTAGCGATCGCCTCCGGGGTGAATTTATTATTATCCCCAGAGTTGAGTCTCACCTTCTCCCAAGCGGGGATGATTGCCCCCGATGGACATTGTAAAACCTTTGATGCTGCCGCTAATGGTTATGTGCGTTCCGAAGGCTGTGGTGTGGTGATTCTTAAACGCCTAGAAGATGCCATCGCCCAAGGAGATCAAATTTTGGCGATCGCTAGGGGAACAGCCATTAATCAAGATGGTTTTAGCAATGGCTTAACAGCACCTAATGGACTTGCCCAAGAAGCAGTCCTGAGCAAAGCCTTAGCCCAAGCAGGGATAGCACCCGAGCAAGTATCTTATATTGAAGCCCACGGTACAGGCACTTCCTTGGGGGATCCCATAGAAATCAAAGCCCTACAAGGGGTTTATGGACAGAATCGCCAGCCAGAACAGCCCTTGGTAATTGGTTCAGTAAAAACCAACATTGGACATACAGAAGCCGCCGCCGGGATTGCGGGATTAATCAAGGTCGTATTGGCAATGCAGCACCGTTATATTCCCCCACACCTGCATTTTCAGCAAATCAACCCCCATATTGCCTTAGATGGGATTCCCGCCCACATTACCACCACAGGACAAGGATGGACAGGAGATAAATTATTTGCCGGGGTGAGTTCCTTTGGTTTTAGTGGTACCAACGCCCATGTAATTTTAGAGTCTGCCCCCCAGAGACAATCAACAACTGAGGAGAATTTGCCCACCCATGTGTTGAAATTGTCCGCTAAAAGTGAACCGGCACTGCAACAACTGATCCAGAAGTATGATGACTGGATAGAAACTCATCCAGAGATATCCTTGGCTGATATCTGTTTTAGTGCCAACACAGGACGGGGGGATTTTGACCATCGCATCGCTGTGGTGGCTCAATCCCTGGGTGAATTACGGCAGAAATTAGAACATAAATCCATTCCTACCAAGGTATCTCCACCCCAAAAGATGGCCTTTTTGTTTACTGGGCAAGGTTCACAAGCCATTGGCATGGGGCGGGAATTATACGCAACCCAACCCATTTTCCGCCAAGCCCTGGAACAGTGTGCCGAGATTTTGGCATCTGAGTTAGATTATCCCCTCCTGGACATTATCTATCCCCAACCACAATCGCCCCAAGCACAACTGATCCACCAAACTGCCTATACACAACCCGCCTTATTTGCCATTGAGTACGCCTTGTATCAACTCTGGTTATCTTGGGGGATTAAACCCGATATTGTCATGGGTCATAGTGTGGGTGAGTATGTGGCGGCTTGCGTGGCGGGGGTATTTAGTTTAGAAGCCGGACTAAAACTGATTGCTAAACGGGGGCAAATCATGCAGTCCTTACCACCGGGAGGGGAAATGGCAGCAGTCTTTGCCGATGAAAAGACCGTGGTTGCAGCCATTGCCCCCTATGCAGACATTGCCATTGCTGCCAGAAATCATCCCTATGCTCAAGTGATTTCTGGCACAGGTGAAGCAGTCCAACAAGCGATCGCCACCTTAGAAGCCCAGGGCATTAAAGTCGTGGGATTGCAGGTGTCTCACGCCTTCCATTCCCCCTTAATGGAGTCGATTATCCCTGAGTTTCGCGCCGCCGCCGCACAATTCAACTATGAGCCACCCAGTATTGATTTAGTCAGTAATTTAACTGGTAAGCTGGTAACAAATGAGATTGCTAACCCCGAATATTGGTGTCAGCATTTACGGCAAGGGGTGCAGTTTCATCAAGGCATGAATACCTTACAACAACAAGGAGTAAATATCTTTGTTGAATGTGGCCCGAAACCAATTTTATTAGGCATGGGTCGTCATTGTTGGTCCCAGGAAAACCCAGCCGCTTGGTTACCTAGTTTGTATGGTGGTGAGGCTGAATGGCAACAGATGGTAACTAGTTTGGCAGCACTTTATGAACGGGGAATAGATATTAATTGGAGTAATTTTTATCACCACGCTCCCCAACAGCAAGTTACCTTACCTACCTATCCTTTCCAGCGCCAACGTTATTGGTTAGACCCAAAAAGGGCTGCATCTGTCCCTCAAAATCACAAAAAACTGCATCCCTTATTAGGGGAGCGGATTTTGTTAGCAGGGACGAAAGCAGTGCATTTCCAATCCTACATTACCAAAGATGCTCCTGCCTATTTGGGACAGCATTGGGTGTATGAATTTTTGGTAGTATTGGGAGTCACCTATTTAGAAATGGCGATCGCCGCCGCTACCCAATTTTTTGCCAGCCAGACCATTATTTTGCAAGATGTGACGATTCTGCGGGCGTTAATTTTGCCAGAAGCTGAAGGGAAAAATTTGCAATTGGTCTTGCATCCAGAAGACGGGGAATTTCAGGTATTTAGCCAGACAAACCCCACAGCCACAGATTGGACACTGCACGCCTATGGTCAAGTCGCCCGCCATAGCCAAACCAGCCCCCAGCCTATAGATTTACTCGCCTTAAAAGCCAGATGTCCCCAGGAAATTGACCTAGAAACCTATTATCAAAAGATGCAGGTTTATTATGGCCCAGATTTACGCAATATGCAGCAGTTGTGGCGGGGAAATACGGAAGCATTAGCAGAAATTCAATTAAATCCCCTATATCAGTTGGAAGTCGAGAATTATCAATTGCATCCTGCCTTACTTGATGCTTGCTTCCAAGTTGTATTTGCCCTATTGTACACAAACGAAAGTCATAACGATCCTTATGTACCAGTAGCTTGCCAGGAAATCACAGTTTACGCCACCCAAGTTACCCACCTCTGGAGTCATGTACAACTACATCCGGTGAAGCGATCGCAGCAAGAGAATCGCACCGTTGATTTACAATTGATTGCTCCCAATGGACAAGTGATCGCTACAGTCAAAGCATTACAACTCAAACGAGCCAGTCGTCAGGCTTTATTAAGTAGTTTACAAGGCAACCTCAAGGATTGGTTATATCAAGTAGATTGGCGCAGGATAGAGTCCGTCACTTTGACAGAACCCGCAGTGGTGAACCTGGAATTAGTGAGCGATCGCTTGTTACCCAAGTTAAAAGAAATTGACCACCAATTAGAGCAAGAAATCCCCTCTGAACTACTTCCAGAGCTAGAAAATTTCAGTCTGGGGTTCATAGAGTCAGCCTTGATCGCAATGGGTGGAGATTTAGCCCCATTTCCCGGCGGTTCCACAGAGGAATTAATCGCCCAATTTGGCATTGTTCAGCAGCATCATCGCTTATTTGCCCATTTGCTAGACCTGTTAAAAGATGCAGGTATTCTCCATCAGCAAGGAGAAAAATGGCAATTCATTAACTTACCTACCCAACCCAAAACTAAGCAAACTCAGGCATTATTACAAGCAAAATATCCCCAAGCCCACACCGAAATATCCTTACTAGCTAGATGTGGGGAACGACTCGCCCCAGTTCTCCAAGGAAAATGTGATCCACTGCAACTATTATTTCCCAATCTGGACTTAACTAATTTAACCCAGCTCTATCAACATTCTCCCAGTTTTCAGGGAATGAATAATTTAGTAGAAAAGGCAGTATCGACAATAGTTCAGGCTTCACCAACAGGGAGGAAAATTCGTATTCTGGAAATTGGTGCAGGTACAGGGGGAACCACCGCCCACATTTTACCCCAACTACCTCCCCAAGGCATTGAATATGTGTTTACCGATGTTTCTCCTCTGTTTGTCGCCAAAGCCAAAGAGAAATTCAGTGATTATCCCTTTATCAAATATCAGGTCTTAGATATTGAAGCAGAATCACCAACATCCGGATTTGAGGGTCAAACTTATGATTTAATTATTGCGGCGAATGTGCTCCACGCCACCCCTAATTTACACCAAACTTTAACCCAAGTCAGAAAACTATTAGCATCAGGTGGTATTTTACTTTTATTGGAAGGCAATAGCCATCGGCGCTGGATAGATTTAATCTTTGGTTTGACAGAAGGTTGGTGGAAATTTACCGATACCAACTTACGCCCTAATTATCCATTAATTAAGCCCCAACAATGGCAAAAATTATTAACAGAAACAGGATTTCATAGCATTGAAACCTTAACCCCCCAAGTAGAAACCCTATTTCCCCAATCAGTAATTTTAGCTCAAGCTGATGTCACCAGACAATTACAACCTAGTACCAGCAAACACTGGTTAATTATGGCTGATCGTCAAGGAATTGGCGAACAACTGGCGCAACAAATCTCTAGTCAAGGAGAAAGTTGTTACCTAGTTTATGCTGGAACAAACTATCAGCAGTCCCACACCAAAGAATTTAGAATTAACCCAGAAATTCCCCAGGATTATCAGCAATTATTAGCTGTAATTCATCAACAACAACCTAACTTAGTGGGGGTGATTAATTGTTGGGCATTAGATCAAACTAGCACAGATAACTTCATGGCAGATGCCAAATATAGCTGTGGTAGTACATTAAATTTACTCCAGGCATTAATTAAAACTCCATTTACCTCACCCCCCGGTTTATGGTTAGTCACCCAAGGTGCAACCCCGGTAAACGATTCACCCTTGTCGCAAATATCACAATCTAGCCTATGGGGAATGGGTAAAGTCATTGCCTTAGAACATCCAGAATGGCATTGTACTTGTGTGGATTTAGACCCTAATGCCAGTATTATCAACAATGCCCAAATCCTAGGGGCAGAAATTCAGACCTCCTCCCCAGAAACACAAGTCGCATTTCGTCAAGGATGGCGGTACGTGGCTCGCTTAGTGGCTACACCTCATCTTCAAGATGGAGCATCGCAACCAATAGAAATTAGCCAGGAAAAAACCTATTTAATCACTGGTGGATTTGGCGGATTGGGGCTACTGGTGGCGAATTGGCTGGCTGAGAAAGGAGCAAAAAATCTGGTATTGCTGGGACGGAGCGGGGTGAAACCAGAGCATCAACCCCAACTAGAAAAATTAGCCCAAGCAGGGGTGAGTGTGAAGACAGTGACAGCAGATGTGAGCGATCGCCAAGCAATTGAGCAACTACTGCAAGATATTGATGCCCATCTGCCACCCTTGGGGGGGATTATTCACTCCGTTGGAGTCTTAGATGATGGTACAATACAACAATTATCCTGGGAGCGGTTTGCCAAAGTCATGGAGCCCAAGGTAGAAGGAGCTGAGATTCTCCATGAATTAACCCGCCATCGCCCCTTAGACTGTTTTATTCTCTTCTCCTCTGCGGCTTCCCTGTTAGGCTCATCTGGTCAAGCCAACCACGCAGCCGCCAATGCCTGCCTCGATGCCTTAGCTTATCAACGTCGCTGCCAAGGATTGCCAGGAATGAGTATTAACTGGGGACCTTGGTCAAGTGTGGGTGCAGCATCTCAACGGGAAATTAGGGAAAATTGGCAAATGCGTGGTATTAATGCCCTTAGTCCCACCCAGGGATTGCAGATATTAGAGCATTTATGGCAACACCCCCCAGCACAAGTAGGTGTAGTGGGGATTCAGTGGTCCCAGTTCCTCGCCAAACGCCCCGAATCAAACTTCTTTGCCGAATTCCAAACCGTAGCGCCACCGTCCCTCAAACCAGAAAACTTCCTGGAAAAACTGCGCCATAGTCCCATGAGCGATCGCCAAGAACAGTTACTTGCCTATCTTTGCACCCAAGTAGCTCAGGTTTTGGGACTATCTAGCACCGCCTCCTTCGAGTTACAAACAGGTTTCTTTGATTTGGGTATGGATTCCCTGACCTCCGTCGATTTGCGTAACCGCTTGCAAACGGATTTACAATGTTCCCTACCTGCAACCTTAGCCTTTGATTATCCCACCCTAGCCACATTAGAGGAGTATCTGAGAACAGAAGTTTTATGTAACGATTTTACTGGCTTGCTAACAGTAGAATCACCTGATCATGTAAAGTTAGTAGATGAAAATAGCAAAATAGAGCCCAATTTGGAACCGTCAGATTGGGAAACTCTATCAGAAAGTGAGATTGAAGCTTTGTTGGTGCGTAAGTTAGACAGCATGAATTACTAAGGATGAACAATCAACCAGAATCCCCCCAGTCCGTATCCCCCTTGCGTCGAGCCTTACTAGCATTAGAAGATATGCAGACCAAGATCGATGCCCTAGAATCAGCCAAGACAGAAGCGATCGCAATTGTCGGCATGGGGTGTCGTTTTCCTGGTGGTGCAGATCATCCTGACGCTTTTTGGCAACTATTACAAAACCGGACTGATGCAATTACGGAAGTCCCTCCAGACCGTTGGAATCATGCAGCTTACTACAGCCAAAACCCAGAAGCACCAGGGAAAATTAATACCCGCTACGGGGGATTTGTGGGGGAAGTCGATCAATTTGATGCCCAATTTTTTGGCATTGCACCCCGTGAAGCCGTCAAACTCGACCCCCAACAACGGCTCTTATTAGAAGTCGCCTGGGAAGCCTTAGAATCGGGTAATATTGTCCCGGATAAGTTATTGGGTAGCTTCACAGGGGTATTTATTGGCATTAGCAGCTTTGATTATGCTATGGGTCTATTTGGGGGTGCACCTCCCAGTTGTATAGATGCTTATGCTGGTACAGGTACATTATTAAGTCCAGCAGCTGGACGGTTATCTTATATATTGGGCTTGAATGGTCCCTCAATGGTGGTAGACACTGCTTGTTCTTCCTCATTGTTAGCAGTACATTTGGCTTGTCAGAGCTTACGTAACCAAGAATGTAATTTAGCTTTGGCTGGTGGGGTGAATCGTTTACTTTCCCCAGCCTTGAGTATTAATTTTTCCCAAGCAGGAATGCTGTCCCCCGATGGGCGTTGTCAGACATTTGATCAGTCAGCAAATGGATTTGTGCGTTCTGAAGGCTGTGGGGTGATTGTCTTGAAACGATTATCCACAGCCTTAGCCGATGGGGATCATATCTTAGGGGTGATTCGGGGTTCCGCCGTCAATCAAGATGGACGGAGTAGTGGCTTAACGGCTCCTAACGGTGTGGCTCAACAAGCTGTAATGCGTCAAGCCTTAGCCAATGCCAAAGTTAAACCCTCCGAAGTTGATTATATCGAAGCCCACGGTACAGGCACCAGCTTAGGGGATCCCATTGAAGTCGGAGCTATAGGTGCAGTATTTACGGAGCGCCAGGACTCCCAACCCTTAATTATTGGTGCGGTGAAAACCAATATTGGTCATTTGGAAGCGGCGGCGGGAATTGCAGGTTTAATTAAAGTAGTGCTGTCATTGCAACACCAGGAAATTCCAGCAAATCTGCATTTTCACCAACCCAATCCTTATATTGATTGGCATAACCTAGGGGTGAAAGTACCTGTCAATCCCATTCCTTGGACATCGGGGACAAAACGCCGAATTGCGGGGGTGAGTGGTTTTGGTTTTGCGGGGACAAATGTACATGTGGTCTTGGAAGAAGCACCTTTAGAACAACCCCAAACTACGACAGAATTTAACATTCAACCAGAAGATGAGATTGAGCGTCCACTGCATTTGTTGACTTTGTCCGCAAAAACTGGGACAGCGTTGCAGGAATTGGCACACAAGTATTGTCAGTATTTAGAACAGCATCCCCATGAAAAATTGGCTGATATTTGTTTTACAGCCAATACAGGGCGATCGCAGTTTCTCCATCGCCTAGGAGCGATCGCTTCTTCTGGGGTAGAGTTACAGCAACAGTTACAAGCATTTAGCCAAGGGGAATCTGTCCCCAACTTACTCAAGGGTCAGGTATCAAGAACTTCAGTGCCAAAAGTTGCCTTTTTCTTCTCTGGAGACTGGTTAAGAGTCTCTAATTTGGGGGCGCAACTGTATCAGACTCAACGGACATTTCGCCAAGCCTTAGGGCGTTGTGCAGACATTCTTTCCTTACCCCGCAGTGAAATTATCTCTGGGAAAACTAGCAATCCGGTAAGTTTATTTGCCCTAGAATATGCCTTATTTCAATTGTGGCAATCTTGGGGAATTAAACCACATTTTGTGTTTGGTGATGGTGTGGGGGAATATGTTGCTGCTTGTGTCGCCGGGGTGTTCAGTTTAGCTGATGGCTTAAAATTAGTCGCCAATTTAGGAAAAGTAACTGGAGAAACAGCTAGCCAAATCGCCCGCAGTATTCAGTATGGCTCACCACAGATTTCCTTAATTAATACATTGAATTATCCAGTCAATACAGCAGATTATTGGAGTCAAAAATTAATTGAGGGGAATAATTTAAATCATGACTCCAAAGATTTAAGTAAAGCTAATCAAGCTGATGATTTCTGTCTCGAACTTGGCTGGCAAGTTAGTTTATATACAGATAATTCTTCATTGATTTCCGGTCAAAATTGGGAAGAATTATTGACAATTTTGGCTCAACTTTATGTCAATGGTGTGGCGGTAGATTGGCATGGCTACGATCAAGATTATGACCGTCACCCCTTACAATTACCCACCTATCCTTGGCAGCGACAACGGTATTGGTTAGAAACAAAACAACCCCAATTACTTGTTAGTCAAGAAAATATCCCATTGGGTCATCCTTTAATTGGAAAAAAATTAGATTCGCCTTTAAAAACAATTATCTTTCAATCGCGGATTAGCCCATCTGCTCCAGCTTATTTAGTAGACCATAGGGTTTATCAAAAAATTATTTTACCCGGAACTGCTTATTTAGAAATGGCATTAGCAGCAGGAAAAGCAGTGTTTAAATCAGACAATTTCCTGGTAGAAGATTTAGTGATTCAACAGGCTCTAGAAGTTGTTGAAAATCAAGATAAGTTGGTGCAGATTGTGTTAACACCTGATGCTAATCATGGTTATGAATTGCAAATATTTAGCCAAGTTAGTCAGGAAACAGAGGAGTGGATACTGCACGTTCAAGGGAAACTGAAATCAGCGCCCATCACTCCCCAGAAAATTAAAGCCAAATATCTCAATAGTCTGGAATCATCCTCAGAAATTGCCCTCAATAACTATTACCAAAATTTGCAAACCCAAGGCATAGAACTAAAGACTAGTTTTCGCACCCTCAAACAGCTTTGGCAACATGGGCAAACCATTTGTGGCTACATCGAATTACCAGAATTTTTACATGGAGAGATTGACCAGTATATCATCCATCCCGTGTTATTAGATGGGGGATTGCAGGTGATTTCCGCAAGTCTGATTCATCAACAACCAACCCAAACTTATTTACCCATCGGTTTAGAAACACTGCAAATATATGCACATCCTAGTAAAGCTTTATGGGTGGAGGTAGAACCACAACCAACCAGAGACGAAAAAACAACCACCTTAAGTTATGATATCCATTTATTTGACTTAGACGGGCAAGCGATCGCTACTTTAATAGGGGTGGAATTTAAACCCGCCAGTTATCAAGCCTTATTGGGTAAACAAGCAGCAGACTGGAAAAATTGGCTGTATGAAATCCAGTGGGAACCGCAAGTAGCTTTTGGTAAGAGCCTCGGGGAAAATACCAGACCTAATCCCCAAGCAATTTGCCAAACCCTGACAGAGGAATTTACACCAACACCCCTAGAATCAGAGTTAGCAACCTATCAAAAAGCTCTGCAACAAATAAATCTTTTAGCAAGCAATTATATTTTATCAGCTTTTAGTCAACTGGGATGTAAATGGCAAGTTGGTGAGAGATTTACCCCAGCAGATTTAGGACAAAAAATTGGTTTAGCTGAGCCATACCATCGTTTACTTAACCGCTTACTAGAAATCTTAGCCCAGTATGGATACTTACAACCCGTGGCTCAAGGTTGGGAAGTCAAAGAAATTGCCCATATTCATCCAAATCAACAAGCATCCCTATTACTAGGAGAATATCCCATCGCCGCCGCCGAAATCACCTTGGTACAACGTTGTGGTGCCCAACTAGGGGATGTGCTGACTGGAAAATGTGACCCCGTACAATTACTATTCCCCGACGGTGATTTTAGTACCACCAGCCATATTTATCAAGACTCGATCGTTGCCAAAATCTGGAATCAACTCGTCCAGAAAACAGTCAAATTAGCGATCGCTCAATTACCCCAATATCGAGGAGTGCGTGTACTAGAAATTGGTGCTGGAACTGGGGGAACTACAGCTAATTTATTACCTGTGTTTAACCCCACTCAAACCCAGTATGTTTATAGCGATGTGGGAGCAGCTTTTCTCAATCTAGGGGCGAACAAGTTTGCTGACTATGATTTTGTCAGTTACCAAACCTTAGATATTGAAATTGACCCCACAACCCAAGGTTTTACACCAGGTGAGTACGATTTGATTGTAGCTGCTAACGTCCTCCATGCGACCACAGATTTATCACAAACATTAGAAAATGTCAAGGGTTTGTTAGCTCCTGGTGGCTTACTGATTATTTTAGAAGAAACCTTAGGACAACCTTGGATTGATGTAACCTTTGGTTTAACCCCAGGATGGTGGAAGTTTACCGATGTCGCCAATCGTGGTGATTATCCCTTACTCCCCACTGACCAATGGCTGAAACAACTGGCTGATAATGGCTTTGACAATATTGCTAGTGTATTTCCGGAAATTGCCATCGGTCAAGAATACGGACAACCCAGTTTAATTTTGGCTCAAAGGAATGATGGAGAACTTGATAGCAAGCAGCCAAGGAACTGGTTAATTTTTGCCGATGGTAATGGTGTTGCCCAAACCTTAGAGAAATCCTGGCAAAATCAAGGTGACACCACCATTCTAGTGTTTCCTGGAAACAAATACACCCAGTTAAGTCCGAATCAATTCCAAATTAACCCGACTCATCCCCCAGACTTCCAGCAATTATTCAACGCCATTGGCTCAAAACCCTTACAAGGGATTGTCCATTGTTGGGGTTTGAATACTGTTACAACCGAATTACTCACCGCCAACTCCCTGGACACAGCTACCGAATTAGGATGCGCCAGCACCTTACATTTACTGCAAGCACTGACTAAAACTCCCCAACAGCAACCGCCTCGCCTGTGGTTAGTCACCCAAAAGACTATACCCGTACCTCAGGGTGATTCAGCATTATCTGGTTTAGCTCAATCCTCCCTGTGGGGCATGGGAAAAGTCATCGCCTTAGAACACCCAGAATTTAATTGTGTGTGTGTAGATTTACCAGGTGAGGGGATAGATACAGATGTCTCAGCCTTATTGACAGAAATTTCTCAACCTCCAACCGAAAAGCAAGTAGCCTTCCGTCAGGGACAGCGTTGGGTACCCAGATTAAAACGCCATGTGCCTAGTTTATCCCAGCCCGTCCAACTCAACCGTAATAGTACTTATCTGATTACCGGTGGTTTAGGGGGGTTAGGCTTAGTTATTGCCCAATGGTTAGTCCAGCAAGGAGTCAAACATCTGGTGCTAGTAGGGCGCACAGGGGCAACAGCATCAGCAAAACAGACCCTAGAACAGCTAGAAAAGGCTGGCGCTCAAGTCATTGTCAAACAAGCAGATGTTTCTCAACGAGAAGAAATCGCCGCCGTAATCACAGAGATTGATGCTTCCCTACCACCCTTAAGGGGAATTATTCACGCTGTGGGTGTGTTAGATGATGGCATGATTGAGCATTTATCTTGGGAGCGGTTTCACCGGGTACTGGAGCCGAAAATAACAGGTGCTTGGCATCTACATCAACTCACTCAACACCAGCCTTTAGACCATTTTGTCCTATTTTCTTCGGCGGCAGCTTTATTAGGAAATTCTGGTCAATCGAATCATGTAGCGGCGAATACTTCCCTGGATGCTTTAGCTTATCACCGGCGGACAATGGGTTTACCTGGCTTAAGTATTAACTGGGGTCCCTGGGCAGAAGTTGGGGCGGCGGCTCATCCTCAAAATAGCCAACAGTGGGAAATGAAGGGTATGACCAAATTTACCCCCAGTCAAGGTTTGCAGGTATGGGAAGAGGTGTTAAATCGAGATTTGACCCAAATAGGTGCTGTAGCAATTGATTGGTCTAAGTTTCTTTCCCAGGGAGCTACACCATTTTTCGCCCAAGTCATGCCCGTCCAGGAGCAAGTAGAATCCAAATCAGGGGATTTTTTACAGCAATTACAACAAGTCTCACCGCAAAAACAGCGATCGCTCTTAGTTGATTATATCTGTAAGCAAATTACTAGTGTTTTAGGGTTAAATGCCACCGCAATTGATGTTAATCAAGGGTTTTTTGATATGGGTATGGATTCCCTCACATCCATCGAGTTCAGGAACCGACTACAAACTAATTTGCAATGCACCTTACCCTCAACCCTAGCATTTAAATATCCCACAGTAGAAACCTTAGTCACTTACCTGATGGAGGAATTGTTGGTAGTGCATATTACCAGTGAGCAAGAAGCAGAGGAGAATGCCTCCTCCGTCGTACCGTTGAGCGAAGAATCCCCATCTGAACCTCCCCCCTTCGGGTTGCGCCACTTGCTACAACGCGGGGAACCCGCGCAAAGCAGTGGCTTACCTGCTCCCCAGCCTCTTAGTGAATCCCAGGATGAATCCTCAACGGAAACTGCTAACCTAGATTCCCTATCCGCAGACGAACTTGCCCATCTACTCGCCCAAAAACTCACAAATATGGAATAGTTCCCAATACCCATTCATGATGATATCCGGCAAATACCCTGAAATTTTTTATGAGTAATCAATCCGTAGGCTTAGATTATCGCGCTCTCATGAAGGATGCTCTGGTAAAGCTAGAGAAAATGCAGTCTCAGCTAACTACCATAGAATCAGCCAAAACAGAACCCATTGCTATTATTGGTATGGGTTGCCGATTTCCCATGGCTGAAACTCCGGAAGCCTTTTGGCAAATGCTATGGGATGGGATAGACGCAGTCACGGAAGTTCCTCAACAGCGATGGGATATTGAAAATTACTATGATGCTGATCCCAGTCAACCAGGGAAAATGTATGCTCGGAGTGGGGGTTTTTTAGCACAAGTAGATGGCTTTGATGGTGACTTTTTTGGCTTAGCGCCCCGTGAAATTAACCATATTGATCCTCAGCAACGGTTATTACTAGAAGTCTGTTGGGAAGCAATTGAAAGAGCAGGAATTTCCCCCAGTCGCCTCCAGGGTAGCCCCACAGGTGTGTTTATGGGGGTGATGAATCAAGATTATTCCCAATTTACCCATGACCCAACCTTAGTAGATATGCATACTGGGGCTGGCAATGGCAATAGTTTTCTTACAGGTCGCTTGTCCTATTTGTTGGGATTACAAGGTCCAAGTATTACCCTTGATACTTCCTGCTCTTCCTCATTAGTGACAGTGCATTTGGCTTGTCAAAGTTTACGTAATCAAGAGTGTGATTTGGCACTAGCTGGCGGGGTGAATTTAATTTTATCCCCCCTGACAACGGTGGTGGAATGTAAAGCCAGAATGCTATCACCAGATGATCGCTGTAAGACTTTTGATGCAGATGCTAATGGATTTGTGCGCGGGGAAGGCTGTGGGGTAATTGTCCTCAAGCGACTATCAACTGCGATCGCCGATGAAGATCATATTTTAGGGATTATACGGGGTTCGGCTGTGAATCACGATGGACGCAGCAGTGGTTTAACAGTTCCCAATCCTTTAGCCCAAGAAGCGGTGATTCTCCAAGCCCTGAAGGCGGCTAAAGTGGAACCAAATCAGGTAAGTTATATTGAAACCCACGGTACTGGTACATCCCTGGGGGATCCCATAGAAGTGGAGGCTTTAGCTGCTGTGTTTGGTAAAAATCGTCCCCAATCTCAGCCCTTAACTATTGGTTCGGTGAAGACAAATATTGGTCATTTAGAAGGGGCGGCGGGAATCGCAGGGTTAATTAAAGTTGTGCTGTCATTGCAACATCAACAAATTCCCCCGCACCTGCATTTTCAACAACCAAATTCCCAAATAGATTGGCAAAACTTACCCATGACAATCCCCACACAATTGCAAACATGGGTAAGTGAGCAACGGCGAATTGCTGGGGTGAGTTCCTTTGGCGCGAGTGGGACAAATGCCCATATTGTGTTAGAAGAAGCCGCTTTAGAAATTCCCACTGCTGGGACACAAACCAACCGTCCCCTACACCTATTCACCCTCTCAGCCAAAAATACCACCGCTTTACAGGAGTTAGCCCAACGTTATCTGGATTACCTGGGGGTGAATCCATCCCTAGCCATAACAGATATTTGCCATACCACCAATGTCGGGCGATCGCATTTTGATTACCGTTTGGCTATTGTTGCTAGTTCTGTGGCGGATATTACACTGCAACTATCTGAATTTGTCACCCAAGCAGCTAATCATCAAGTTTACACTAGGGCGATCGCTCCGACAAAAGCCCCGAAAATTGCCTATCTTTTCACTGGTCAAGGGTCACAGTATTGGGGTATGGGACGAGAACTTTATCAAACTCAGCCGACTTTCCGTCAAGCACTTGATCTGTGTAATGAAATTCTCCGTCCCTATTTAGATGTTTCGTTACTGGATCTTCTGTATGCAGATACCAATCAGGAACAGTTACAACAAACAGCATACACCCAACCGGCTTTATTTGCCATTGAATACGCCCTTTACCAATTATGGCAATCTTGGGGAATTGAAGCAGATGCCCTAGTTGGTCACAGTGTGGGGGAATATGTGGCGGCTTGTGTGGCAGGGGTTTTTAGTTTAGAAGATGGGTTAAAGCTAATTGCTCACCGGGGTAAACTCATGCAGAGCCAGGGTGGTAAGGGTAAAATGGTGGCAGTCTGGGCAACGACCGAGGTTGTTGACCAGGTAATTGCATCCTATCCTTCAGTGGCGGTGGCAGCTTACAATGGTTCAGCCAATGTTGTGATTTCTGGGGAAGCAAGTGCTGTTGACGCAATTGTTACCACTCTCACCACACAGGGTATCAACACCAAACCGTTAAAGGTCTCTGAAGCTTTTCACTCTCCTTTAATGGAGAATATCCTACCTCAATTTGCTGAAATTGCCCAGCAAATTGATTATCACCATCCCCAGATTGATTTACTTTCCAACCTGACAGGAACATGGGTGGATCAAGAAGTCGCCAATGCAGATTATTGGGTGCAACATATTATTCAACCCGTGCGTTGGGTTGATAGTATGAATCAGTTAATCTTAGCAGGATATGATATTTTTCTGGAAGTTGGTGCCAAGCCAACACTAACTACCTTAGGTAAACTCAGTTGGGAAGGGGAGCAAAAACAATGGTTAGCCAGTTTAAATCCTCGCCAATCAGATTGGCAACAACTTCTCCATAGTTTAGCCGCATTATATATTAGTGGAGTGCAAATCAATTGGGAAAAATTTGACCAAAACTATGGCTACCGTCGTTTATCTTTGCCTACTTATCCTTGGCAACATCAAAGGTATTGGTTAGAAACTACCACTCCCAATTTATCCCCATCTCAACCACAATCACCTATTATTAATTTATTAGTACAAGGAAATACTACAGAGTTAGCTAATCTCCTCAGTAGCACTGGCAATTTATCTGCTAGTGAGCAAGAATTACTACCAAAACTGTTGTCTCTCATAGTTGAACAGCACCAACAAAAAAATACTACATACCCCTTATCAGATTGGCTTTATGAAATTGAGTGGCGTTCCCAAGCCCGGTTTAACCAAAACTCTCAGACTTCCCCAATAGTAAATTCGGGTTTAATTAGTCAACAATTATTCAGCCAAATTACCGAAATTAATCAACTCAAAAACCAACTCCATTCCTATCAAACAGAAATTACCCAACTAGATAATCTGGCAGTTGATTATATTTTGTCAGCTTTCCATCAACTTGGTTGGCAATGGTCATTAAATCAAAGTTTTACCACCAAAGAATTAGCTGCTCAATTCCAGGTGATTGACCGATATCATCCCTTGCTTAATCGCTTATTGGCAATTCTCGAAGTTGCTGGATTTTTACAGAAACATCAGCAACAATGGCAAGTGAAAAAGCAGTTAGAACGGACAACCCCAATAGAATTTAGCAATTCCAGTATAGAAACTGAAATTACACTCCTGAATAATTGTGGTCAACAACTAGGGTCTATTTTACAGGGTCAAACTGACCCCTTACAATTGCTTTTCCCCCAAGGTAATGCAGACATAGTTAGCCGACTATATGCAGATTCTCCTGTGGCTAGAGCAATGAATTTCTTAGTGCAACAAGCTGTAGGTTTAGTATTAGAAAAATTGCCTGGTTCCCAAGGGATAAAAATTTTGGAAATTGGTGCCGGGACGGGGGGAACAACTACCCATTTGTTACCGATGCTCAATCCCCAACAAACCCAATATACCTTTACAGATTTGGGAGCAGTTTTCACTAGTCAAGCAGCCCAAAAATTTGCGGATTATACATTTGTCAACTATCGAGTTTTAGATATCGAAAAAGATCCTCAATCCCAAGGATTTATTGATGAGAAATATGATTTAATTATTGCCGCCAATGTACTACATGCCACAGCTAATTTAAGCACAACTTTAACTCATGTACGGCAATTAATCGCCCCTGGGGGAATGCTCCTATTGCTAGAAGCAACATCGCCCCAGAATTGGATTGATTTAACCTTTGGCTTGACTGATGGCTGGTGGAAATTCACCGATACGGACTGGCGTAATAGTTATCCTTTGTTATCAGAAAATAAATGGCAAGAAATATTAATTGCTAATGGATTTGAGAATCTAGAAGTGCTGTCCTTGGAAGACGCAACTGGTGAGAGTTTATCCAAACAAGCGGTATTTTTAGCGCAAAACCCAGCCCCATTACCCACACCAGCAGAGCAGAAACATTGGTTAATTTTTAGCGATCGCCAAGGTACGGGGGAAGCATTAGCCAACCGTCTGCAAAGCCAAAACCACAACTGTACCGTAGTATTTCCTGGGGAAAATTATCAACAAATCAATTCCCAAACATTTGAGATTAATCCCGCAGATCCACAACAATGCGATCGCCTATTAACAGCGTTAACTACTCAATTTCCCATTCACAGGATAGTTCACTGCTGGAGTCTTGATACCCCCAATAGCCAAAACCTCACAGCCCCAGGATTAAAACAAGCTGCAACATTAGGTTGTGGTAGTATTTTACACCTAATCCAAGGATTAATTAAAGCCAAAACAGCCCAAATGCCATCATTATGGTTAGTCACCCAAGGAGCGCAAGCCGTTGGTATAGAGCCCGTACCCCTAGTTGCACAATCTCCTCTATGGGGTTTAGGAACAGCGATCGCTTTAGAACATCCAGAGCTGAACTGTGTGAGAATCGATTTAGACCCAACAGCACCACTCACCCATCAAGTTGACAACCTCTTAGCAGAAATTACCTCTGCAACTGCTGAAAATCAAATCGCCTATCGTCAAAATCAGCGTCAAGTAGCCAGACTAGTTCGTCAAAAATATCACCCCGTTGACCAAAAAACTAGCTATTTTCGCCCAGATAGTACCTACCTAATTACAGGGGGATTAGGTGGATTAGGCTTGCTCGTGGCTGAATGGATGGTAAACAAAGGTGCAAAGCATCTAGTCTTAGTTAGTCGCTCTGGTGTTAATAGCACAGCTAAACAAAAATTACAAAAACTGGAACAACTAGGGGCAAATATCACCGTTGCTCAAGTCGATATTTCCCAAAGACAACAAGTCGCCGATTTATTCACAACAATTGCCACATCATTACCTCCATTACGGGGTATTATTCATGGGGCTGGTATCCTCGCCGATGGCACAATTCAGCAGTTATCTTGGGAGCAATTTTATCAAGTCATGGCTGCCAAAGTAGAAGGCACATGGCATTTGCATTCTTTAACCAAGGAGCAACCCTTAGATTACTTTGTTGTCTTTTCCTCAATTGCCGCAATTTTAGGTAATTTAGGTCAAGCAAATCACACAGCAGCCAATGCTTTTCTTGATGCTTTAGTATATGAACGTCGAGCCATGGGATTACCCGCATTAAGTATTAATTGGGGAGCAGTTGCTGGGGTGGGAACTGTGGCGAAAAAGCAAATTGGCGAACAGCTCAGAGAAATTGGCATTGACTCTATTCCTCCCCAAGCCGTGGGAGAGGTTTTAGACCAATTATTTGCCAATCATGCCGTGCAAGTAGCCGTGCTACCAATTAATTGGTTAAAAATACGCAAAGAGTGGTTAAATTCACCCTTGTTAAGAGAGTTAAAACCAGATGCAAATCACAAAGAAGTACAAATAGCTAATTTCTTACAAGAACTAGCAGCAACACCACAAGACAAGAAAAGAGAAAAATTAATTGCTTGTGTTTCCAGAGAAGTTGCAACAATTCTCAGGTTAAAATCTGTTGATTTGGTGGATGATAACAAGGGATTTTTTGATATGGGGATGGATTCTTTAACTTCTGTGGAATTAAAAAATCGTCTCCAGTCTATTTTAGAATTGAGTTTACCTACAACCTTAGCCTTTGATTATCCAACGGTAACACTCTTGGTTGATTATTTATTGCCAGCATTTACATCCAGTGAATCTGGTAATTCTGTCAATGAAACAAGGGAAAAATCATTAGTTTATGATGATGAATTAGATGGTTTATTGGCTGAAATAAATCAAATCTCGGATCAAGAAATTAAAACAATATTGACCAAAGATAATTGAAATCTTCTTCTTGTAGCGACGGACACATAGGTTAGGACATCGTATTTTGGTTCAAAGGGAACAGGGAACGGGGAACAGGGAATAGAAAAATGTCCTAACAATAATGGCGACTGCTATACCTTATAACTTGAAAGTTAGATTTTAACGATTGAACTTTGGGAGCATCCCACTTTTGCAAAATCTAATATAATCTCCGTCATTGCGAGGAACGAAGCAATCCCAACCATTGCGTAAAGCCTACGGCATAGCTTCGCTTAACGCGTAGCGTGTCCGAAGGACTTATGCTACGTCGTCCCTCCTTCCCTAAGAGGGAACACTCCGTGAACGCAATGACACTTGATGTTTTATTGTTTCATTGGAAAATAAAAACTGGGATGCACCCTTGAACCTTTTGCCTTCTGACTTCTAAGTAAGGAATAGGGAATAGGGAATAGGGAATAGGGAACAGGAAGAAAGCAACTTACATAACTATTTTTTTCATCGGGACTGCCTTTTTCAAATTACAGGTACTCAAAGGCATTACTGCTGAGATTCAAACTATTCACATCTTCAAAAATAGCCACCAAATCCCCACTGCGGGAAAGGAACACATCACTACCCTGTACTTGTGTCTGGTAATCCCCAGCAACACCATAGAGCTGTACCACATCCTCAGTAGCCAAAAAGTCCTGAATCACAGCGTAATCTTGATTACCATAATTATCAGGATTTAAGTAATAGCTCTGAATTGCATCACCAAGAACAAAGGTATCTGCACCAGCTCCACCAATAAGCACGTCGTGTTCATAAACTCCAGCAGCTATATTATCCGTACCGTTAAGGGTATCATCCCCTGCACCTCCAGTGAGTTCGTCATTACCGCTACCCCCTGTAAGTTGGTTTGTGGTAATAATGAGTTCTTCAAACACCACATTGGCACTGGTAGATGGGTTTGTAGGGAGTTGAGAAATTTCTGTACCACTCAGTTGTTGGTCATAGAAGCGCACATCTCTTAGGGTACCAGCAAAATAATCTGTTAAGTTGTTGGCTGTGAGATCGCTGCTCGATGATTGATTTGCTCCTAAAACAATAGGCTCATAATTGCCGCTCCCCCCAGAATTAGTACCCAGTCCTCCCGTATAGGTGTTCGTATCAACAAGGGCTCCATCGAGCCATAGCTCTAAACCACGAGAACCAAATGCGATCGCTACATCATATTCTTGACCTGAGTTTACAGAAGTTTCAACTGTATAATTTGAGTTAATGCTTTGCAAACGAGCAGTGAGTTGCCCATTGTTCAGTTCTACGGTCAAGTGTCCGCCATCATCGTAATTCATTGAGTCTTTAGAAAATAGCCCTTGTTCTTGAGAGACATCATTAGCCTGAAAGCTAAAGCTCAAAGTACCATCATTCAGTAGCATTTCAGAGGTGTGGTTGAAGATGAGAGCATCATCTCCGTCAAAGGAGTTTGAAGTTTCTCCCTGATTAACAGTGGCTACACCATAATCATCACCGAAGATCACATCATTACCGGAATTGCCATAAATGATATCATTGCCGCTTCCTCCTACAAGAACATCGTTACCTCCAGCGACAGACCAATCAATTTCGATGATGCCTCGTCGTTGATCATTTTCCGCAAGATCGCCCCAGCCAGAATCACTGTTATCAAAATTCATCCGCCCATAGTCACTGCTAGTGCTATAGCTATTAGGCTCACCAGGTACCCAGTTGGTATAGGTAACAGCTTCACCACTAGCCCAGGTAAAAGTACCTTCGGTATCTTTATCAGTCAAACCAATCCAGAACTCTTCACTGGTGCCAAAAGTTTGTTTTAACCAGTCTTCCTCAGCAGCATCATTAAGAGTAACTAAGTTACCGCCTAAACTCTCAGCTTCAGTTTGGGCTGCTTCCCATGTAGTTGCTGTACTGAGAATGTAAGTACTTTGACCGTAGGTATAATAAGTATAACCTTCAGGAATCACAGGGGTAACACTACCATCATCAAACTCGTCCTCACCGTAGATGACATCATCACCAACATCACCGAAAATTACGTCATTACCACCGCCACCCC
>JAAUYH010090399.1_pt1 | contig 40966 bp, 71 predicted proteins | sample 7278061 | NCBI WGS metagenome assembly JAAUYH01 (sample SAMN14350203, study PRJNA611818) | marine sediment metagenome | isolation source: surface marine sediment (0.6m) | place: French Polynesia: Moorea | collected 2018-08
AGTAAGGCTGGCTCACGCGGAAGGCGTGTTCAGAACCCTGATGGCGCTAAAGGCCGAGGGAAAGTTAGGCTAGATGTCATCAACCCTGAGAAAAAGTGGTACTGGTTCAATGACACTCTTGTCGCGGCTAAGGGTAATTGGAGAAAGAGTCCTGACGGTGTGTATTTCGACCCAGAAAGCAAGGGTCTGTCCTAGATGCGGAGCATGGCGATACGTTCGTTCTGCGGCTCCCTGTGCCTTTTGCGGAGGTAAGATTTAGCGGGTTCGTCTAGTCAGGTCAGGACATACCTTCTGCTCAGCTAGGGAGGTAAAACGCGGGTTCAAATCCCGACACCCGCTCCAAAATTAGCAGACCATCCTTGGGGGTGCCTCTTTTCCTCGAAGACATTGTGCCAGCTTGGGTGGTCTGCTATCTTAACCACTGAGTCAGCCTGAGTCGCTCCGGGCTGGACTCACTCCAAAACCTCGCAGGACCAAGCCTGCAAGCCTTAGCCCCCGGTTGTTCGCTCCTTCCGGGGGCTTTTTTGTGGTATATTCCGCGCCATGCAAGCAATTTCAACAACTTATGAAGATGTGGGCACAGTGCGGAGTATTCTACCGGCTCAACGGGGGCTGGATGGAAACCTATGTCCACGGGGAGTGGGTAAGGGTTGAAAAAGCACATCGAGCGGTTCTGGCGCGGGTGGGGACAGGATATGCGACGGTCGCCCCCTTGCTGGCCCTCGAAAAACACCCTGTACCGTGCAGGGTATATGACTGGCCACACCAGTTTCCGGCCTACAATGCCGAAGGTTGAGTATTCCACCCAGGATTACTACCGGGCACAGAATATCTGGCAGCAGATGCCGGAGTCTCTGAAAATCTTTACGTTCGTGTTCTATGCCCAACCAATAGGTTGGAGGCAGAAATGCGCCCTTTTGGGCTATTCCAGAAACCGCTTGTACCGTACACGGGACCGGGTTCACGACTTTACCGAAGCCCGCTTGTAAGGTTTTGGGAATTGACAGCCGTATATAGGGTGCTAAAATGTAGGGTAGCGTTCATGCCCCCAGAACATACGCAACCCCTATAATCTGGCTCACGCGACGATGCTGTGAGCAGCCCCGACACAACGGGGCTATATTCTCAAAAGCCCTCGGAGGGCTTTTTTTATGTCCAATCCATTTACCCCTATGGGTGGTACCGTGACCCATCCTGACGATCTTCAGCCAGCGATTGATGCGTTGACCGAGATGGGTCGGGCATGGCTTTTGAAACGCTGCCAGGGGCGTGAGATTACCCCGGCTGATCTTGCCCTTGCTGGCGACTTTGAACGTGGAGAACTGAAGAATGGCTAACTTGAAGATGAGCGCGACCTTGCGCAACAACATGCTCGACGAGATTACGGGCTACGCGGGCGGTAGCGCGATTCTCAAGATTCTGTCTGGTACTCAGCCGAGTGGTGGTGGTGCAGAAACTACGGTACTGGCGCAGTTGACCTGTAATGCTACCTTTGCGCCTGCAGCGTCAGCCGGTGTGCTGACCCTGAACGCGATCAGCGCCGATTCGTCGGCCAATGCCTCTGGCGTGGCCACGTGGTATCGCATTTACCAATCGGACGGTACTACGTGGGTGGTTGATGGTGACGTATCGACCACAGCCGCGGGAACGGGCGATCTTCAGCTTGACGATACATCAATTGTTCTCGGCGGTACCGTGGCACTCGGCGGTCCAAACACGTTCACGGCCCCGAATGCAGCGTAATGGCAAGCTCGGGGACTCCCAAGGAAGGCCGGGATTTTATTATCTCCGACCGTGTTTACACCACGGGAACCCTTGATCTTCGCCTGTACGTCAACATTGCCGATTCATTGGATGCGGACACGGTATTTGCTGACCTGACGGAACCCACTGGCACGGGTTATGCCGCAATCACCCTCAACGGGGTATTTTCCGAGTCCGATGGTGTTGTGACTTACGATCACGGTACGCCGGATGATCCGGTGTTTGAGAACACCGAGTCAGAAGGTGGTGCCAACTGGTCGCAGGACATTACCGGCGTGGTGATGACGGATGGTACTTACGTGTTGCACTTCCAGGACCTTACCTCGTCGGTAACGATGTCACCCGGTAAAAAACTCCAGGTGGATATTTCCAGCCTGATTGCACCGTAATGCCTATTACCATCAACGGTACCACGGATGCCCGTATCGGGCTGGTGGATACAAGTATGTCAGCGTTTACGGCAGACCTTGATGGTACTCACGTAGCGCCGGGTGATGTAGTGGGTTCCATGAACCCGGTCTTGGGTTCTTTTGTTTCTGCGCTGGAAGGTCAGTTTGGATCGTCAACTTCGGTTGACGGTCAGTTCCGGGTAAGGCCCGATGACTTTACCTCGCAATTGATTGGTAACCAGATACAGACCATAGATGGTGATTTGAACGTATCATTGGGTGCGTTTGCTTCACGGTTTACCGACGCAGCGAGAGCCTTCGACTATCGCAAGTGGGGCATTCCGTATCCGACTGATCCGGTTCCGTCAGCGATCATGCCAACGCTGCCCACGGGGGCTGATTACACAAACCACGAATGGATAGGGACCTATGATCCATGCACCATAGCGAATCCCACTCACGCAGACATAGCCCCCAACTGGCCCTCTGCTGAGCAGGCGAACTGCTATTACGTTGACCAGTTCGACGGTGCCGCAACGGACACTGCCAACCCCTATGGCTATCCCGACAAGCCGCGGGTGAGTATCCCGTCGGCGGCCTTTGGTGCGTCGTCGTTGTATCTGGAGATTCATGGCAATAACTCCGCTTGGGTGGAAGGCGCCCCGCAATACAGCATTGATCCGACCATTACTATGGCGGGTACATCCACAACGCCAAAATTTGTTGTTGGTGTTGATGGCCCGTGGCTTGCGCGAGATTGGGATATTACAGGCCAGCATCTGATTTTTGATGGTCTGAAAATGCAAGAACGCGCTTCCGGTAATCAGTTTGCCCGCTTTACCGTGCAGGGTGGTGGGAAGTACATCTGTTTCAGGAATGGCGTTTTAAGAGGTAGCGGTGCATCGGATGGTGGGCAGTGCTTTGGTATGGATGGCACTGATGCAGATAATCTTGTTGAGTTTGTGGTGCTCTACAATTCCGAGATTCATGACATAGGTTCATCACCGACTGGGACTGCTGATGCTCATTGCTGGCGTCCAACTTACTGGTGTCGATACTTATGGTGCCTGGACAATACGATCCATAATGCCGAAGGCGACGGTGTGCAGGTGGGTAATTCCAATAACAGCAGGGCAGTCGCTGCATCGGCGCATTATGTCTATATTGCCGGCAATGATTTTTACACCTTCCGCGAAAACACAATCGACTGTAAGAACTCGTACCACGTAATCTGTGCGAAAAACACGTTACATGATTGCGATTTCAATGATGGGTCTAATGATACTGGCGTTATCATGTCGAATAATTCGGAGGGTCCTAATACGGCGTATCATTGGTATATCGCCAACGAGATTTATGATTGTTCACCAGCGCTGCGGTTTTCTGGTAACCAGACAGGCGAAAGAACGTTTGCGATCTGTAACTGGGTTCACGACTGTGATACCGGCATAGCATTTGCAGAGTATGGCGGTCTGAATACGGTGGATGAGTACATTGTGCACAACACGATTACCAACTGTGCTGGTGGTATGTTGCTGGAGGGGTTTGGGGCGCCCGCAGAAATAGAGGTGGTTGGCAATATCTCGTATGATTGCGGTGCTACGCATATTGAGGCGCCAACCAATAACGGCTCAACCGTGTCAACACTGGAAGACCAGTTAACGTACAATAGCGATACCAGCAACGCGGAAGACAATGCAGCCAGTTTTGATACTGCCGCAGGTAACCAGGAAAGCACTGACCCGGAGTTTACTGATCCGGCGAATGATGATTTTACTTTGAAAGCAACCAGCCCTGCGCTTGGTGTTGTTGCCACTCGTCATTCTGTGTTTACAGAGTTTAACGACCTGTACGGTATCGACATCGCATACGATTATGTCGGCAACCCAATCCCGGCAACGAACGCCGATGCTGGTGCATGGCAGAAACCCTAAATGGCTATTTATTTTTCCGACACGTTCACCGATACCAACGGTACATCGCTACCCTCGCATGATGCCGAGTGGACTGACCGTAACATAACAACCGACATTCAGAACAACCAGGTTGAGCATAACGGCGCCTCCAATACCGGCGACGCCAGTGCAGCGCATATCCAGTCATCGACCATTACCGATACCAACTATTACGTGCAGGCCGATTTCAACACCGGCACACTGGGTAACGAGTTCCAGGGCCTTGTTGCAAGACGTACCGATTTCGACACGGTAGACAATGATGGTTATTTCATGTTCGTGGACCAGGATGCCGACGAGGTAACTTTGTACAGCCGTATTAGCGGCACTTGGAATAACCTCGACACACAAACGCTGGTGATGGCTGACAGCACTACCTACACCTTACGGCTGGAGGTCGATAACGGTGCCACTAACAGAGTGGTTGGTAAAGTCGATGATGTCGAGATTGTGACATCGACCGACGCCAATATCACTGCAAAGGGCGATTGTGGGCTTGGTTTAGGAACGGGTCAAAGCGCAGTCGATGATTGTTGGTGGGATAATTTCGAGTGCGGGTCGCTGACCACAGCCACGGTAGCACCGCTTGCAGGCAGGCATTTACAGAACATGATGAGTAGCTGATTATGCTAGTACTGAAACAATCAACAGGTATTGATGTGCGTGTCGGACCATTCGTAGACGCGACCAATGGCGTAACCCCGGAGACCGTTACGTTTGCATCGACGGACCAATGCGAACTTCTAAAAGCGAATGGCGCTGCTACTGTTGACATATCAGCAGCGACATGGACTGCCGTAACGGGTTGCGCGGGATGGTATGACCTAACCCTGACGACTTCGCATACTGATACCGTTGGGGAACTTGTTATTGTTGTGCAGGATGAGAGCCTTTGTTTGCCTGTTTTTGTCAGGGCGCAAGTGGTTGAGGAATCGGTCTATGACCAACTATTTGCATCGGGTGGCGCTTTTCCAACTAACTTTGGTGATTTGAGCATCACGGCAACAACGGGGCGGGTTGATGTTGCTGCAGTAGCCGGTACAGCCCAAACAGCGAACGACAACGGCGCGGACATTAACGCGGTCCTTGCTGACACCAATGAGTTACAGACTGATTGGGCGAATGGTGGCCGACTGGATACCATCCTTGATGCACGGGCAGCGGAAGCGACCGTTGCGGCCCTAAATGATGTTTCTACCGCTGAAGTCAATGCTGAAGTGGTTGATGCACTGTCTGTTGATACGATTTCCCAGTTATCACAGGGAGCACCCACGGCGACACCAACACTTGAAGAAGCGATCATGTATCTCTATACAGAATATGTGCGAAATAAGGTGGTGGTCGATACCAATACAGCGAATCAGAAACAGATATTTGCTGACGGTGGCTCCACCATCCTGTACGAAAAAGACCTGACCAACGCCAGCAATGTTACTACGGTAGCAGAGGCCACCACGGGGGCCTAACGTGTGGCCTGGACAGAGCAAGCCTGGAGGCATTCACTAGCAGGGCTGCCAGACCCGTCGCAAGCAACGACAGAACTGCAGTGGAGGTTATCGCTTGCCGGCGTCAATATTGGCAGCACGGACCTATCTTCATTTACGCCGCTGACGCTGGATTATGACGAGGCGCTGAGTTTTCACAGCATCCCGGAGCCGTCAGACCTTGATGTTACCAAGCGTTACGCATTGGCCGCTGTTCCGGCGATTGGTCTTAGTGATTCGACCAGCCGCGATGGTGATATTGATACCACTATCAGTGCATTCGTTGCTGATTTTGATGGCACGGTCGTCAATCCGACGATTGATGGCGATATTTTATCGGTATTGTCGTCTTTCGGCTCGGCATTATCGGGCAGTTTCCAGTACCGGCATTATTTCGACATTGAATACTCGGTCACGCCGACCTGGGTAGTATGGGAGCAGCCTGCTAATTTTGGCGATGTTACTACTACGCTAGGCGCGTTTACATGCGCCCTGACGGGTTATGCACTGCCCCCTGACAGTACGCAGGGCCGGGTAGAAACGGCCCTTGACGCGTTCACGGCGGACCTGGACGGCACCTTTGAGGTCGCTCCGGCCCGTGATGGTCAAATATTGGTGAACATCAACAATTTCACCAACAATATCACGGGATCGTTTTTTGTTACGGGCGTTGCAGGCGAGATTAATTCTGTTTTGTCCGGTTTCGATTCCGGTCTTTCCGGCACATTTGCCGTTTGGAATACGGACGGTGCATTAGGAAATGCAGTAGGTTCGTTTGCCAGCTTGGTACAGGGGCAATACGTGTCTTCTGGCTCGACCATTGGCACCATTGAGTCGGTTATTTCAGCATTCAGTTCAGGGTTTACGGGAACATCCGTGGTTCCGGCTGATATTGATTCGGCAATCATGCGAGTAGACAGTACAGAAGTGGCGCATATGGAAGCAGACACGGCAGCATCAGCGAAGATGAGAACATGAGCAGGCAAATAACAATCTGGCAAGGTGCAGACAAGACCATCAATGTGACCCACGATTACACGGATTTACCGAGTGCCACGGAAGTCGAGGTATTTATTGGTAACACCGATGATCCGGAGATTACCAAGGACCTTAGCACAGGGATAAGCGGGGTTACTGCGACAGCATTTGTATTGACCCTGGACAGCACGGACTCAACCGATGTAAGTCCGGGCGAGTACGAGATACAGGCCCGGATTACAACGGCAAGTGGCGGGGTATTATTCGGCCGGATTCAGCCCAGCACGGTGACTATTCGACCGACGGTGTTTAGTTCGTGAATGTTTAACTTGGCGCGCATATTTGGCTTTCTGTCGGCACCTGTTGGTGCAGTAGCGCTTGGTGACTAATCCCGTAATCGGGACACCGCAGACTACACAGCGTCCTGATACGGTACGGCGGTATTCGTGGGGCATTTTCATGCTTTCACCTATAGCATCGCAAAGAGAATAAGCCCGGAGACACAAAAGCCCAGAGCCAGGCAGGCGAGTTCGATTAGAAGATCGTCGCGGTTCATGCTGCTAACTCGCCTTCGACTAGCAGCGTTGTGGTGCCGCCAGAGCCTTTCCACGGTTTGAGGTAGACTCGGAACATGTCTTTGCCGGTGTTTTCATCGTGAAATACATCGGTTTCGATGCAGCCGCCCCAACCTGCAGCTTGGGTAGTGATTCCGGTCGATTTATGGCCGCGGGCAGTCGGTACAGTCTGGCGGGCAGATACGGGGATTTGTGCGTAAAAGTGTGACATTGTTGTCGCTCCTATTGTGGGTGAATCCACTAAAGGGCACTCAGGGAATGCCCTTGCATGGTGTCACCGTGTATGGGCGCAGCAACCGGGACCGTACATCTGACGGCCGGATTTAACCTTCTGGGCATAGCGGCTATTGCCTTCGCCTTCGAGGTACTTTGCAGATGCTTTGCGGCGGGCTTTCTGGTTTGTTTTCTGGTTGCGTTTCATAGTTCTTTCGCTCCTATGGTGGTTAGGTGGTTAATTCAGTCTTGCGGATAGTCTGCCAACCATCAGGCAGGCATTTAACCAGCGAAAGCCGGTAGCATTCGGGGTTATCGCGCATCCATGCCTGAGCATTGGATTCGCATTCGTCGGCGGCTTGTTCCCACGTTTCGCCGTGACCGTAAGCTACGAATATCTGGAAACCGTTGATGGCACCTACTGTTTTCATGGTCGCTCCTATCTAGTGAGACTGTAGAGTGACATAGCTTTATTACCGTGTCAATAGATATTCATAAGTAATTACCGAACAGAGAACCCAAATATGGCTACCAGACTGAACAAAAGACACCAAGAGGCTATCAGAGAGAAAATACGGGGTAGTCAGCTTGTCAATGTCATTGAAAAACATGTGTTTGATGAGTACAAGGCCGGAGAGAAGCGTCTTGAACCCTCACAGATCACAGCAGCAATGGGCCTACTCAAGAAGGTAGTCCCTGATCTACAGGCTACCGAGATCGATGCTACGGTCCAGGATGACCGCGTAGAGTCCATGAGTGATGCCCAGTTGATCGCAATAGCTGGCGGTAAGGGTAAGTAAGGGCAAGGATTACAGGCTGTTACGCGGCCTCTCGCTCGATCTTACAGGGTATAGACCAGGCGAATACTGGACTCGCCAGAAACCGCATAGGTACGGGGAATTGGACATAATGAACGTTATACGCAGTCCATTCTCGGTCCAGTAATTCAGGGTTATCCACAGAACAAAGCCCCCCCCTACCCCCTATGACCACCTGGGGCAGGAGCGGAGTAATCATGGGACCCACCACAGAAATATCCTCGGTCCTCAGACCTTGTTATGCTAACGTTATCTTGTTAGGCTAACTGGGATGAAGGGTTATGCTAACAGTCCGCCCAAGTGTTTCGTGTGTGAAAAGCATCATTGGGCGAGTGAGGAGTGTCCGCATGTTGATGACACGGATAGCGTTTCGGGAGATATACGGCAAGAGGCTACACAAGACGCCAGCGAGGTATTTGTGGCACCAGGTTCATCCCCTTGTCCGGAGTGCGGTGCTACGGCCCAGACGTTCGCTGATGCAGCCCGATGGGATAGAATCAGGAAGCAGCAGAAATTGAGGATGCAAAGGAAGAGGCGTGGCCAACCCGTTAGCTGAATTTGATGAACTTGACCCCACTGCGCGGTGGGATGATCTTCGATTTCCGGTACAGGCCATCAATCCCCCTGGGGGAGCCTCTGATCCTGATGTGGAAGCCACTACCGGGGCGCTGCTGTTTGCGGCAGCAGGCACTGAACTGGTCTACGGGGTGGCTCAGATGCCGCATTCATGGGCGGAGGGCACGGCTGTATACCCCCATGTTCACTGGCAGAAGACCACTTCGGCGTCTGGCAATGTCCTGTGGCGCTTTGAATACGAGATTGTCAATAACGGCGCTACCGCAGCGATGGATTATGGGACCCAGAGTGATGTCACTACACCCGTTACTCCGGACAACGACACCGCCAATGAAGTGTTGATTTCGACCTTTGGGTCTGTGGACATGACCGACTGCAATATCTCCTGCCTGATGCTGTGGAAACTGTCCCGTATTGGCGGGGATGCCTCAGATACCTACGGCGCTGATGCGCGATTGCTGGAGTTCGATATTCACTACAGGACCGACTCTTTTGGGTCCGTTCAGGAGTTCACCAAGCACAATGTTCAGGGACTACAACCTTGAAGGAAAAGGTCAAGTTACGCAAGATTCTGAACCTTCTTAATCAGCCTGAAGCCAAAGCGAAAATTGAGAAACTATGCCGACCCAAGGTGAAACCAAAGACGCCTTCATGCGACGTTGTATGAGTTCCGAAGAGGCCAAACGTGATTTTCCTGACCACAAGCAGAGAGTAGCCTTTTGCCTAAGCACCTTCCGAAAGAAGCAGCAGAAGAACTCTTAAAGCGCAGAAGGGCACGAAGTCATCTCAAGGACTTCGCCCACTACATGCAGTACGAAGGCAACACCCCTGCTCTTCATCACGACTTCGTTTTAGACAACGTCAACGAAGTGATGGAAGGGGTCAGGGACCGGTTGATGCTCTTTATGCCGCCGGGGATGGCGAAGGCTTTAGCGATTGAAACGCCGATACCGACACCGTATGGGTGGAGATGTCTCGGTGAGCTTGAAATTGGTGATGAGGTTTTCGATGAGGAAGGCCGGCCTTGCCGGGTAACGTGGAAATCGCCTTTTTACGTTGATCGTCCCTGTTACCGGGTCGTTACTGATTGCGGTGATGAGATTGTTGCCGACCAGGACCACGAATGGGTGGTTAGACTTTGCGGCAAGCGACCGCTTTTTAGTATCAAGGAAACGTGGGAACTGTGCCGTACACGGTCAAAACGACCAATGATTCAGCGCGCAAGACCGCTACTGTTTCCTGATTCTGAATTACCCGTTGATCCTTACCTGTTAGGTATATGGCTTGGTGATGGCAATTCTCAGGGATTGCGGATCACATCCTCAAAAGAGGATATAGGCTGGTTGCGTAAAGAAATCGAGCGCTTAGGTTATACGACCACTGACCAGTCTGTAGCAACGAACTTCGGCATTACTGGAATACGCTCTAAGTTTACCGATCTGGGGCTATTAAACGGCAACAAGAAATTTATTCCTGACGCCTATATGCGCTCTAACGAGCGCTTAAATCTGCTTCAGGGCTTAATCGACTCTGGCGGCTCTGTAGAAGCAAATGGACAGCTTCGCTTTTGCAATACCAACAAAGCTCTTGCCTTACAGGTTCGCGAGTTGGTACGCAGCCTCGGTGTCAAAGCAGGTTGGTCAGAGTCTCGCGCCATGCTGAACGGTAAAGACTGCGGCCCGGTCTACCGCATCAGTTTTTACTTACAAGGCGCAGCACGAATGCCACGTAAGGCAGAACGCACAAGGAATCAAAGCAGAACGCCTAATACGTATATTGACGTTATTCCAACCGATAACGCAACCACGGTATGTATAGAGGTAGATTCGCCAAACAGTCTGTATCTGTGCGGTCAGTCAATGACACCAACGCACAATTCGACCTATTGCTCCATCGACGTTCCTGCCTACTTCATGGGCAAATGGCCGGACAAGAGAATCATATCGGCGAGCTATGATTCTTCTCTCGTTGAAGGCTTTGGCGGCAAAGTCAGGAACATGATTGCCTATAACGAGCGCTTTAATGCGCTGTTTCCTGGACTTTCCTTGTCTCAGGATACCAAGGCCAAAGGTCACTGGAACATCAAGGACCACTACGGCGGGTATTACGCTACCGGTGTCAATAGTGCCGTTACCGGAAGACGAGCCAACCTTGCCGTGTTGGATGATCTTGTCAAGGGCCAGAAGGAAGCCGACTCTCCCACAATAATGGAACATACGTGGCGCTGGCTGAAAACGGATTTGGGAACACGACTTCTTCCTGACGCCGCGGTGATCATCATTATGTGCATGACTGGCGATACGCCGGTTTTGATGGCAAATGGTCAGGAAAAACCACTTTCTGAGGTCCGAAAGGGTGATCAGGTCGCTACCTATGAGAATGGCCAAATAACGACCTCTACAGTCTTGAATTGGCGCAATAATGGTTCTGATTCTATATTCAGAATCAAAATGAAATCAGGTATCATGGTACGAGCAAACGAGAGGCATCCTTTTCTCGTTGATCGAAGCGGTGATACTGAATGGGTAAGGCTAAAAAACCTGAAGGTGGGCGAACGCATCCTCCGGGTTACTGGGGAAAATGGCGAGGGGTTGAGTGTTGCGAGCCCGGCTGTAACGAGCCAGCGAAGTGTAAGGGGCGCTGCCTCAAGCACTATCACAGACATAGATGGGCTGAGGGGGTACGGTCGCCCTCTCATAATGCAGAATCGCGCCGTAACACGCGCCTACGTCATCGCTACGGCATTAGCAGCGAAGATTACGACAGAATGTTTAAGGCTCAAAACGGCCTTTGTGCAGTTTGTAAGAAACCCCCCGCCGACAATGTGCGCGCCCATTGGGGAAACAAGCTCTGCGTCGATCACTGCCACGACAGCAACGAAGTCAGGGGCCTTCTCTGCAACGACTGCAATCTTGCCGTTGGTTACGGGAAAACACCCGAAATACTGCGCGCCGCCGCAGACTACGTACAAAGTTACGGCGGATGAGATTGCCGAAATATCAGCTTGTGGCATCGAAGATGTTTTTGATATTCAGGTTGAGCGAACGGAAAACTTTATTGCCAACGGCCTTGTAAGCCACAACACTCGCTGGAGTCAGAACGACCCTCCCGGGAGATTACTTCCAGAGGACTGGAACGGCGAGTCTGGGGATATTGAGTGCTCTGATGGACGCATATGGCGAGTGGTGTGCATTCCTGCGGAAGCCGGGGAAAACGATCCGTTAGGAAGGTCCCCTGGAGAGTTCCTGTGGACGGATTACTATACCGACGACTGGTGGGAGTTAACGAAAAAGGACGCTCAAACCAGTGATATTCGGTTCTGGGGTTCTCTGTATCAGCAAACGCCCGCCCCGGAAGAGGGTGTCGAGTTCAAGCGCGAGTGGTTCAAGTGGTACACAGAACCTCCAAAGCACTACACCCCCTATATGGCGATGGACTGTGCGGTTACTAAAGATCGTGGAGACTTTACCGAGATTGGTGTTTTCGGGGTGGATCGAAACGATGATCTTTATATTGCCCCTGATTTTGGCTGGTACTCCGGAAAGGTAACTCCGGATGTGTGGATAGACGCTATCCTGGACCTCGCAGAAAACTTTAGACCACAGGTATTACTCTCGGAAAAAGGCGTTATTCGTAACGCCACCGAAGGGCCACTTGATAAACGCATGGCTGAACGAAAAGTGTATGTATCAACCGAGTGGCTGCCGCATATTGGTGATAAGTCCGCAAATGCAAGAGCCTTCCAGGCACGATGCGCACAGGGAAAAGTGTATCTTCCAAAGAACGACATCGGACGACGCATCCTGAAACAGTTGTTGGAGTTTCCGGCAGGAAAACACGACGATATAGTGGACGTCTGTGGACTGATGGGAAGACATCTACAGGATACCGTTGTGCCAAACATTCAACGAGTAGAGAAAAAGACCATGGATCGGTGGGACAAAGCCTTTCAACGTAAAGACAACGTAGCAGGTAGCTGGAAGACCGCATGAGTAGCTCATTACATTCGCAGGTCAGTCAATGACTGTAGAAAATCTTACCCAATACTTTACCGAGGCGGAACAGTCCACCATCGAGTCGCGTGAAGAATCGGAACGTCATCGTGACTACTACGACGGCTACCAGTGGACCGATACCGAAATCGAGGAGATTGAGTCCCGCGGCCAACCTGTCATAACCGACAACAAGATCAAGGACAAGGTCGATACGCTGTTAGGAAGAGAGGTTGCCTCCCGTACGGACCCAAAAGCCTACCCAAGAACCCCTGCCGACGAGGGAGTGGCGGCAGCAGCGACTGACTCTTTACGCTACGTGGCCGACAACAACAACCTCGATAAAGTCAAATCGAATGTCGGCAACTGCATGTTCGTGGAAGGCACCGGAGGGTCCTCGGTAACGATCAACAAAAGGGGTGAAGTCAAGATCATCGACATCATGTGGGACAGGTTGTTTTACGACCCCCATTCAAGACGTAAGGACTTTGCGGATGCTAAGTACCTGGGCGAGGCGATCTGGATGGACGCCGACGACGCCGCCCGAAAATACCCGGAAGCCGCTATTGACTTTCAATCGGCAATGGCAGAAGCCCACAACGAGTACGGTGAAACCTACGCCGACAAACCGCTCTCAAAATGGGTCGATCCGAAACGCAAACGGGTACGGATCGTAGAAATCTATCATATTCAAGACGGTGTATGGCACCGCGCCTTGATTGGTAAGGACGTTGAACTGGAAACCAACGCACCTTCGCCCTATCTCGATGAATACGATGAGCCGGAACACCCGTATGTGTTTCAGAGCGCCTATGTCGATAGAAACGGCAGACGTTATGGGGTGATAAGACGCTACCAGGACCTACAAGACGAACACAACAAACGTCGCAGTAAGTTACTGCATCTTGCCTCTGCTAAGACCATCAAGGCGGAAGCCGGTGCGGTGGACAACATCAAGACCGCCAAGCAGGAACTCAAGAAACCGGACGGCTGGATCACCGTCAACCGCGGTAAGGAACTCGATGTCATAAGCAACGATGTCGAAATGAAGGTACAGACCAACCTCCTGTTACACACCGATCAACAGTTGAGTGAAACCGCGCCGAACTCCGCGATTCAGGGACTCTCAGGACGAGTCTCGGGAAGGGCTAAACAAATCGACCAGCAGGCCGGTGAATTACCGATAACACCGCTCTACGACGGACTCAGAGACTGGCAACTGCGCACTTATCGGAAGTCCTGGAACCGCATACGGCAGTTCTGGACCGAGGAAAAATGGATCAGGGTGCGGGATGACAATGATCTGCGCTTTGTACCCCTGAATAAACCGATGACCAAGGGCGATGCCTTTGAGCGCGCCCAGGCGGAAGGACTGAACCCGCCACAACCGATCAACCCCAACGAACCCCTGCTCACAGATACGGGTGAACCGGTGCTGATGAACGACATCGGCAGGATGGACATGGACATCATCATGGAGCAAAGTCCTGACTATCCAAACCTGCAAGCAGAAACGTTCGAGACGTTGATTAACGCCATGCGTTCAGGCGTGTTCCAGGTGCCTGCCTCCGTGGTATTGGAAATGGCACCGCTATCTCCGAAAGTGAAGGCAAGAATAGCGAACGAGATTGCCAAACAGTCACAAGGTATTGCAGAATTTGAAGAACGCCTCAAGGTGCTGGAACTGATGCTGAAGGAAGCCGATGTCATCAAGAAGCGCTCTGAGGCGAAAGAAAATGAGGCCCAGGCACTAGAAGCTAAAGCCTCCGCACAGTTGAAAGAAGTCGAGGCGGTGAATGTCGCGCTCGGCGAAGAGAAGGCAGGGTGACGACTACCCAAGGTCGATCAGGACGACGCTGTACGGTCGAGACGTTAATCCCACGTGAGGGATAAGGTGAGAAATGAGCACACTAGAGGAAATCCTGGGTAACTCTGAAGTAGAGGAACAAGAGTCGAAGCCAGAAGAGGCTGTTGTAGAAACTACTGAAGAAGCTGCTGAAGCAGGCGATAACGCTTCACAGCCCGAGGGCGTAAAAGAGAAGCCTGAACAGGAAGAACCTGAACAGGAAGAGGCAGAGCCGCCATCTGCCAAGGACGTACCACTAGCTGCTCTGTTGGACGAACGCGATAAACGCAAAAACCTGCAAGCGGAACTGGATGCTGCACGGAGGCAGATCGAGGAATCAAAAGACAATCCGGACTTCTGGGAAAACCCCCAAGCCACGGTGGAATCCATGATTTCCTCGAAAGTCGATGAATTGCAAAACCAGTACACTTCAGGCTACCTGAATCTTTCCATGCAATACTCCAAAGCCTTCCACGACGACTTCGATGACGCCAAAGACGCGTTCATCAAGGCCGCCGAGGAAAACCCCGCGTTAGCCGATGCTGCCGTGCAGTCAGACATGCCCGGTGAATACATCTACAAAACGGGTAAGGAGTTCCTTGCACTACAGACTTACGGCGATGTGGAATCCGCTATCGAGGCCGAACGGCGCAAGGCAGTGGAAGAATACATCGCTCAACAGGCTGAGAAAGACAAGGGTAAAGCCGAGAAAGTCGCCGCTGTGCCAACACCGCTCACCGAGGAATCCAGTGCCGGTTCGCCGCGACAAAAAGTCGAGGGCGGGCCAACACCACTGGGCAGTATTCTTCATCTTGACAGAGGATAACTCTCATGGCTGATACTTCCGTTGCGTCAGGCTTGACAGTCCAACAGTGGGACGACAAGTACTTTCGCGAATACCTGGGTTGGAACAAGTACGCAAAATACATGGGTACGGACGCCAACTCGATCATCCAGGTCAAAGAGGACCTGACCAAGAAGAAAGGTGATTCTGTCACCTTCGCCCTGGTAAACCGTCTTACGGGCAACGGCGTCACCGGCTCCAATACCCTTGAGGGTAATGAAGAGGCGATGGACAGCCGTTCGCACAAAGTCACCGTCGATCAGCTGCGTAACGCGGTACGGGTGCCGATGCTGGATGAGCAGTTTTCTGCGATTTCACTGCGGGAAGCCTGCCGCCCGACGCTGCTGGACTGGTCCATGGAACAGTTGCGTGATGACATCACCACCGCCCTCGGCTCGATCAACGGCACCGCTTACGGTTCTGCTGCTGAAGCCGCCAAGGATGCGTGGCTGGTGGACAACGCTGACCGGGTACTGTTTGGTGCCGCTGTCGGTAACAATGCCTCCAACGACCACTCCGCTGCACTGGCGCAGATCGACAACACCGCCGACCAGCTCGATTCCGGCATGATTTCCCTTGCCAAGCGTCGTGCCAAACTCGCCTCGCCGCAGATCAGGCCCTTCCGGGTACGTGAAGCGGGCGACGAGGAATGGTTCGTGCTGCTGTGCAACAGCTTGTGCTTCAGGGACCTGCGTACGGATGCCACTATCCTTGCCGCAGACCGCGAGGCGCGGGCAAGAGGCATCAACAACCCGCTGTTCACTGGCGGTGATCTGCTGTATGACGGCATCGTGATCCGCGAAGTCGAACAGATTGCGGTGGACTCCGGTGCGGGTGCTGGCTCTATCGACGTAGCGCCCAACTACCTGATCGGTGCCCAGGCGGTAGGCGTGGCTTATGCCATGCGTACCAACACCGTGACGGAAGTGTTCGACTACGAAGACAAGTACGGCACTGCCGTTCGCGAAGTGCGCGGCATCGAGAAACTGCGTTTTGGCTCGGGAACGACCGATACTGCCGATCTGAAAGATCACGGCGTATCGACCATCTGGGCCGCAGCGGTTGCGGATAGCTGATAAGTAGTGGGGGACTTCGGTCCCCCCTCTTTGGAGGAAAATTATGGCTACTTTTACAGCAACACGTGCTGCCGCAGGATTCCCGGTGTTCGAGGCTCACCAGTCGGGACTGCTGTGCGTTGCCTGGGGGACCATCACGGTCGCCGCGGCACCGGCAGACGGTGACATCTACCAGATGTGCCGGGTTCCGGGTGGTGCTACCATCCTCGGTGGTTATGTGCAGGCCGATGACCTCGATACCGGCACAGAGGCGCTGGACATGGACATTGGCTGGGCCGCCAACGGCGTTGAGAGTGCCGACCCTGATGGGCTTGGTAATCTCGGCACCTGGACCGGCGATGCCGTGGCAAACCTTCGACCGGAGGCGGGCAATTACTTCCCGCTCGGTGGTACCCTGATTACTGAAGGTCCCCAGACCTTCACTAACGAGACCATCATCCAGGTCGAGTGCAACACTGCACCGGGCACCTTTACCGCAGGACCGATGTCACTGGTGGTCTACTACGTCAGTCCGTGATTGCATTTCCGACAATCCGGCATACGGGGTCACACTTCGTTGTCGGATTGTTCGGATTTGACATCAACCAGGCAATGTCGTGGAAGCACCCCGGTAGCGGGGAGTACTACTTCGACCACATCCATGCCTCGCTGAAACAGCCGATGCTAAGGGTGCTTGAAGGCAAAGACATCGTAATCCCCTTGCGGCACCCGAAAGTGACCGCAAAATCATGGAACGACCGGGGCAAGGACGAACAGGAAATGATCGACGCCTGGGACTGCCTGGTGAACGACATCGACCCGCTGGGACCGTACTATTTGCCGCTGGACTCTGAAAAGCGCGATGCTTGCCTGCAACAGATCAACGAGGGCCTTGGGCTGCGATTACACACGTTGTGGCAGCCCGCCGGGGTCAAGCAAAACAACCAGCGATTACGCCATAGCGATGTTAGCGCATCACCCGGCGTGACCGCTTTGTGCAACCGGATCAAGCCGTTTCTTGATCGCTTTTACTGAGGATGTTATGCGTAAATTCAAAGTACTCCATTGCAAGCAGCAAATGACCCAGCGGGAACTGCGCCACGGCCGCACCAAGGAAGGCGCCATGTACGCCTACGAGGTGGAACACGTGGTCAAAGCCGGGGAAAAGAAACTCAACGGCGAGGTGTGGTATCCGGGCGCTTACGGCCATGAAAAGATCAAGGCCGGTGACATCCTGGAGCTGCAAGGACGTATCGCAGACAAGGCGGCAGCCAACCCGCAGTTCGAGGAAGTGTTTGCAGAACCACAGGTCACCAAGAAAAAGAAACGCGGTCGTCCCAGGAAGGTAGTGGAAGATGCTGCTTGAAAACTTCTATGAAGAGGTACTCGAAAAACTCGGCGTCATCGCGGCACAGGAAACCGCGACGGCAGCCGACCGCTCCAACGTCGTCACGAAATACCAGGAGGTACATGCCGAATACGCGGAGAGGGAGTTAGTACCGTTCTTCGATGACGAAGAAGTACCGGAGAAGTACGTCGATCCACTGTCTTCTATCGTGGCGTTTCGCCTTACCACAAAGTATTCCGTGTCCGACAAGAAGTACGTAAGGCTAGGTACAGCTTCACTACAGGGTGATGAGACTATCGTGGGCTTCGGGCAAAGACGCTCGGTTCCACGTGAAACGGCGATCTATTACTAATGCATATACAGTTCGGCATCCAGTCCTACCAGCAACCGGCAAAGCAACTGTCGGCACAGCGCATGGTGAATGCCCTGCTTGAAAACCAGGAAGAGGGCGCCAAAGCACCAAGAGCAATCCTGAGAGCACCGGGGATCGAGACGCTATTAACGCTTTCCTCTGTCCCGGTAAGAGGCTGGACACGTCACGACAACAAGCTGTTTGTTACCTCTGGAGGTAATCTTTACAGTGTCGATGCCAACCATGCGGCGAGTACTATCGGCACCATTCCGGGAACAGGAAGAGTACAGATGTTCTCCAACGGTGCCCAGCTAGGGATCGTGGCCGACCAGGACTTGTATGTCTATGAAACATCATTGGCAAAAGTGACGGATGCCGGTTACGCAGGTGCCAGTGATGCCACTTACCTTGATCTGTTCGGCATTTTTGTCAAGCCCAACTCGGCAGACTTTTTTATCAACAATCCGGGTGCTGCAAGCTTTCCTGACCTGACTGACTTCGATGCGCTTGATTTCAGAACCGCAGAAGCGGGTGAGGGTGATCTTGTGGCTGTGGAAACAGACCACAGGGAGTTGATTCTTTTCAAGGAAACCAACGGCGAGGTATGGACCAACACCGGGGCTGCTGACTTTCCCTTCTCTCCCGTAGGTAATGCGTTCCTTGAACTGGGTTGTATCGCAAGAGACTCGCTGACAAAAGCCGATAACACGGTCTTCTGGTTAGCCAACGATATGACTGTCCGGCGTTTGGACGGTTATACACCGGTAAGGGTTTCTACTCACGCCATTGAAGACACCATTACCAAGATGAGCGTGAGGGACGATGCCATCGCCCATTCGCACCCGTTCAACGGTCACCTGTTCTACGTGATCACTTTCCCCACCGAGAAAGCGACGTTCGTCTACGACATCACTGCGAATAAATGGTATGAACGGGAAACCAACGGTAACGACTGGCGAGCGCACTACTACATCTACGCCAACAAAACACACTACATGGCCGATTCCCTGACCGGCAAGATTGGTAAACTGACGGCTGAAACCCATACCGACTTCGATGACGTTCATAGAGTGCTGGTGACTTCTCCGCCAATTCATTCCGAGGGACGGTGGATCGAATTTGAACGACTGGAGATTGATTTCGATATGGGGCAAGGGGGAAGCACCGACCCCGAAGTGATGTTGCGCTGGTCCGATAACGGTGGGCGTACATGGTCCTCTGAGTACTGGCGTTCCATCGGCAAGGTGGGCGAATACGAAAAACGTGCGGTATGGCACAACCTCGGACGTTCAAGGGACCGGGTATTTGAACTGGCCTATACCGATACTTCGCCCTTTACTTTAATCGAGGCATTTGCGGACGTATCCATTGGCGGAACGTGACACAATCATCCCCTCACAGCGGGCGCCCCTGGTTGGAAAGGACGGGCGTGTCTCCCCGGTGTGGTACCGGTTCCTGATCGACCTTCACGAACGTACCGGGGGCGGCTCTGCTGATAAAGTCGAAGAGGGCGTTACCGACGCCGCTACCGCTCAATCAAGGGCCGACGATGCTTACAGCCTTGCCGAAACGGGCGTGGTTGGAAGCTCTGTGACCGCAGAACAAATCCAGGAAATCCAGTTCCTGAGAGACTTCGGCGGAGAGATTCCGTGAACCGGGAAAATCCCTAATGGCCGTTGCTATCGTTGGTGTACTGGGCACACAAACCAAGCCCGCAGCAACCACTGTTACCAGCCTCTACACCGTGCCGTCAGGCAGGCGGGCAAGGGTACGGGTGATGTACTGCAACCAACACGCCAGCACTGCCGATGCGGTATCGGTGTGGATTTCAGTCAACGGTGTAGCGGCAGCGGTGGCACAGAAGATTCTGCACGAAGAACCCGTAGCTGCCGTGACCTCGGATCAGACCGTCACCTTCCTGGTCAGCGATACTGACGTAATCCGGGTGGAGTCCCAGAATGGCGATGTGTCCTTTACCTGCAACGGCTACGAAGATGACAAACCTACGTAGAGCCACCATTGACGATGCACAGGCAATAGCGGCCGTGGGGCATCACTTCTGGAACGAGCACCACTATTCCCGCTTTGGTGACTACATTGAAGAGAACGCCGTCGAAGCATTGACGACGTTTCTTTCTACCGAGGGGGTTGCTATGTGGCTTTACGAAGAGGACGACATCAAGGGCTTCCTGTGCCTTGTGAAAGTACCGGTGTTCTGGAGTAACTTCTTCTCATCGTCGGAACTGTTATGGTGGGTCCACAGGGACGTTCGTAAGAAAGGCGTGGGTCAGCAATTGCTGGCAGAAGCGAAAGTGTGGGCAAGGGAAAACGGCTGTAGCTTGATCGAGGCGCACAACCACAAAGGAAAGAGGCTAGTGATCGATGTGTGATCCAGTAACAGGTGCATTACTTCTCGGCGGTGCGGGCGTTGGTGCCAGCATCTACGGTGCCAATCGCGGTGCTGCGGCCATCGAGGATGCGTCGGATGCTGCAGTAAGAGAACAGCGCCGACAGTTCGATACCGCGCTCGATTTGTCGCGTCCTGCTATATCAGCAGGCGATACCGCGAGAGCGCAGTTGATGCGACTACTGGGGCTGCCTGTACCTGAGACTACCGCACCAAGGACCTTCCCGGCATTACCAAGGGCATTCCGCGGTGACAGGGACGGCCTGCCTCCACGAATGCGACAACGCTTTGGACTGGACAGTGGCCCGGTAAGGGCGGAGCCAACCGTCACCGATCCTATCGACATCATTCGCAACACACCGGGGTACGAGTTCCAGACCGAGGAAGGGCGCAGGGCCTTGAACGCCATTCGCAGTGCCGGTGGTTCGTCAGGCGGTGATTTGATCCGTGACTTCACCCGCTTCAACCAGGGAGTTGCCTCGGACTTCTACCGCGACTACGCCAACCGTTTAGCGAATATCGCCGGTACAGGGCAGACCGCTGCAACAACGGTGGGTAACCAGGCAATAGCGACAGGCGCAGGAACCGCAGGTTCTATCCTGAGTGCCGGAGAAGCAAGAGCCTCCGGAATTACAGGAGCGGCATCAGGAATAACGGGCCTTGCCGGTGAACTCATCAAGATTCTTGCACAGGGGAATTAAATGGCCAGAGTCAATCCTTTAGTCCTGTCGCAAATCTTCAACACCGGCCGTGGTATCCAGACCCCCGCGGCTGCGTTTCTTGTCGGTCGAAAGATCAAGGAAGACCGAGAAACGCAGGATGTTATCAACTCGCTGAGAGAGGCACAAACCGACTTTGCGCGGGCAAGGGCCGAAGGGATACGTAATCCGCCGCCGAAAGAGCCAACAATGGGTGCAAAACAGTTCCGCGAGGGTGAGAATTTCGTTACTCGAAAAACGATTGATGGTGTACCTGATATGTCACCAGAAGGCATATTGGCAAGTTCGAAAATTTCACAATCTGCACCGCAGGTCAATATCACAAACATTCCTGAAGGGCGCGGCAGAGAAACCAAGGCCGCTCGCGATAGGATTCGTCAAGAGAATGAAAATATGGAGGGTCTGCTTGATGAGGTTGCGATTGCTATTGGCCGGAATCGTGATGTACCTGGGGCTGCTGGTCTTCGTGGTGCTGGTGCTGAACTTATAGAGGGCACTCTGTCACAAATTCCCGGTGTAGGCGCAGCAGCAAGTGAGGTCGCAGAAGGCTTGACTGGTGTTGACGCGACAGAGTTGTCAAAGATTCGCACACAAGGCAGGCTGTTGGTGGCTCGACTTGTTCCGGTCGTGACTGGTGATACGTCAGGACGCTATACCGAGCAGGAGCAAAAGAGAACCAAAGAAGTTGAAGCACAGCTTGAGGCGCTACGCACAGCAGACCAGATTGAAGGTGCATTATCAGAGGTTCAGGCAATTACCATTCGTGGCGAGGTGCGTAAGCGCGGCGAAGAGTTCATTAACAAAGCAGCAGGCAAAGAGTTAGATTTGACGATACCAGAAGGTATTAACGAGTGGGGCAATCTGCTCATGGAGAAGTACAATCTGTCACAAGAAGACGCCTCTGTAGAACTTCGTAGGCACTTGTTCATGCTGGGGTACCTGTAATGCCGGTTGATTTCGCCAAGGACCTTCTACGCGAACCGCCCGTTGTTACAGAGGGCATGAGCCATGATTTTGCGGCAGAACTAGAGGAAGATGTAAAGACCGACCATGAGTATCTGGTTGATGTGCTGCGGAACAACTTTGATGCCGAGAACTTCGCTGATAGCGGGTTACGACTAAAGCTTGCTAATGCCGATAACTTCGCGGAAAAGAACCTCGTTGTTAAGGAAGCCTTCCCAGACGGCGAATATCGCGTCGTTGGAAAATCCATCATCCTTCCGGACAGTCCGGATAACCCGGTGGCGATATGGCGTGAATCTCCACAATCGCAGTGGAAGCAAGTGGAGCCTCCCGGCTTTGACGTAACAGATATTGGCGAGGCTGTTGTTCCATCTGCATTGTCTATTGCTTCTGAAATAGCTGCTGCTATTTTCACTCGCGGCGCAACGGTGCCAACGACTATCGGCAAGATAGCAACGGGTGCAGCTGCTGGAGAGTTGGCAGACCAAGCACAACAGACGGTTAGAGGCGTTCAGGCGCAAACGTTCGGAGAACAGGCCGGAGAGGTAGGCACAGAAGCCGGTCTTTCTACGGTGGGCGGCTTTGTTGCCTCACCGATTGTTGGCGCCGGAAATGTATTAGCGGGCCGTGGCGCTTTGCAAGTTGGCCCACAAGGGCTAGAAACTATACAAGCAGCTGGTCGGATCGACCCACGATTACAGCACGGACTGACACCGGGCCTTGTAACGGATAACCCTGCTTTGATGCTTAACGAGCGCCAATCCGCAGCGTTGCTGCCAGGGCTACAGCGTCGTTATCTTGAGTTGGGAGAAATTCTCAATGAAGCGGTTGCTGGCCGCATTGACCGAGCCGCATTGTCAAAAGCGACAACCAATGTGCTTGGCGGCGTGCGTGATCTTGGTAATGCCTTTATCAAGAATCTTGGCGTTCGGTTTAAGTCTGCCAGCGAAGGCGGTCGCGCATTGCAGTCTGGTATTGATGAATATAGCCAAGCATCAAAACGCATGGTCGATGACCTTTATACAGCGGCTAGGACCATTGAAGAACCTGACTTTGATTTTTCAGCATTACGGGACGTTGCCAGCGATCTTCGTGCCGGAAAGAAAGGCAAGATAGACGCCTCCGTTGAAAACGTTATTAGGGAAATTGAAGCAATACAGGGGCCAAGGACCTTGAGCGACGGCACTGTTTTGTCAGTGTCTCAGCAATTGCGTAACGCTAGAAGCGGGGCGTGGGATGCGAAAACACCGAATGCCGGTGAAATAGCAAGACGGCAGCACGGTCAAGCGTCTGATCTTTACAGGGCCATCAATAGTACACTTGATAACCCCGTTAACAAGAGCGGGGAATTTGTTAGTGCGTGGCGCAAAGCCTCAACCGCAGCAAGGGATCGTTTTGAAACTCTTGAAAAGGGCGCAATCATTAAAGCGGCCCGAAGTGAAAACCCTGCCGATCTTCTGGCGTTTGCGACGCCGGGCAACCCTGACAGCCTGTTAACGCTTCGTAACACTATCAGCGGTGACAAGTGGAAGGCATTTACCGATGCCTTTGAAACTAAACTCATAGAAGACCCGAAGAACCTTGCTCGTACTCTTGATTCATTTGATCAAGAAACGCTTGATGTTCTCATACCAAGGGCAAACCAAGCGCAGTGGAGGAAGGTTGGCAAAGAAATGTCGCGAATCTTCGACCTTGACCCTGCACAGATTCTCGAAACACAGGTGCGCAATAAAAACTTCATTGCCAACCTCGTTGAGACTGCCAATCCGCAGCGTGTTAGAACATTATTGCGTTCTGCTAACCAGACCAACAATAAGGCGATGCGTGACTCGATACGCGCTGGCATATTTGATTGGACTTGGGATGGTATTGTGACACCCGGCAAGCGGGGGCTTGTTGTCAATGATAACTTGTTAAGGGATCGCCTCAAGTCCTTGCAGCGCAGTGGCCTTATGGCGTTTTTGAAGCCGCAGGATTCAATCCTGTTGCGCGATGTGGAAACAATGTCGAGGGTGTTTAAGCGGGTTATAGATGCTGGTACATCTATACAGGCCGCGGAAGCCGCTAAGGGTATTGGCCGCTTAGAGCGGGGCGCAATCCGTAGTTTCATACAGGCGGGTATTATTTCTCGTTTGTACTTACATCCAATAGGGCGACAAATTCTTATTGGTTCTGGTAAGCCAAACACAAAGGGCGGTTTGTTACGTGCGCTTTCTGGCGCTCTAGTGCAAATATCGCAGCCACGGCCTATTGAGGAAGACAATGAGTAAACTATTCACCCTGCCGCAAGAGGTTGTCTTGACCAGCAGTGGCGATCCTATTCCGGGAGCAAAGGCGTATTTCTACGAGGCAGGCACTTCAACACAGCTGGATGTCTACACGGAGTATACCCTGACGACCCCTCATGCCAACCCCGTTATTGCTGATGCCGCAGGGCGTTTTGCGGCGATCTATTACGATCCCAACGATGATTACAAGGTCAAGGTTACAGACGCTTCTGACGTAGAAATCTACACGCAGGACTATGCCTCACAGTCTGAAGCGGAAGTGTTTGCTCGCACTTCAGAAGAAATCGCACAAGGCGTTACTCCTACAGACTATACGGCACAGCCCGGATATATCACTCGCTACGGTGGAGGGACGGACCAGGCCGCGGCAACCAACAACACCGCATTAGCCAATGCACTGTTAGTGGCGGATATTGTGACACTGCCGCAGGACGGTGACGGTAGTGCCTACGAAGTGTCCCAGTCCTTTACCGTGGGTCGTTTTGGGCAGCAGGTGATCGGTTCTGCAACCGGCGACTCTACTGCTGTCGATTCTGCTGATGCGGGCATACGGCTTGTCGTAAAGACAGGGTTTCCAACCGCGGGTGGTGATGCAGCACAATCCGTGTTTCAACTGACTGACCGTTATCAGGCGATCAAGAACGTTGTTATTGATTGCAGTTCGATTGCCGACCACGGCATTTATGGTGCGGGCGGGGAAGTCACTCATGGTCGTATTGAGAATGTCAACATCGTTGAACCCGCCGATGATGGCGTGTACTTCGGCGATAGTACCTGGATGTACCGTTTCGATATGGTACGGGTGACTTCTCCCGCTGGTTATGGCTTCGGGTTTTACGGCAGTTCCGGCATTACCACGATTGTCTTTAGTAATTGCTACGTCAGTGGTGCGACCTCTACCGGTGGCTTTTACCTTGACGCGGTAACGAGTTTCACCATGAACTCTTGCGCGGTGGATGCCTCGCCCGGCTTCGCTATCGTCATGGGTGAGGGATCGCAGGGCGTGTGTAACGGTATTAACTGTGAAGGAACTGCCAAGTTATTGGATATGGACCCGACTGTATCGAGTGGCATCAAGCCCCGCCTGTTCGTGAATGGCGGTCGTTTCATCAACTACGGTAATGACACGACACCCCCGGCAACATTGATTGATAACCAGGGATCACTGACGTTCCGTGGTGTGCACCTGTCATCGGCCCTGTCGTATACCGCGTTTCTGACCACCAAGGCCAATTCAAAGACCTACTGGGAAGGCAACACGGTTGAAGTGCTGGACGAAACCAACTCCCTCAACGCCAATGCCTACCTTGAGGCGGATAGTAAGGTGGTTCTGTCCCAGAACTCCGAGGAAGAAAAACACTTCGAGGCACAAGGGGCAACGCCTGCCTTCAGCCTCAATGAAACAGGTGGTGGCGCCAATGACAAGATTGTCGAGATAAGGCGATCAGCCGGTGTATTTCAGGTACGTGACCTGAACGATGACTATTCCGCGAACACGACGCTGATTCGTGTAGACCGGAGCGGGCAGGACACGGCTTTGGAAGTGGATGGCAATTATGCTGACGATGCGGCGGCTGCAACGGGTGGGATTCCTGTTGGCAGGTGGTATATCGACAGCAACGGCTTTATCAAGCAACGGCTCACCTGATGCCCTCCTTCGGCACTGCGTCACGACAGCGACTGGATACCTGCCACCCTGATTTGATCCAGGTGTGTGAGTTGGTTATCCAGACCTATGATTTCACCGTGTTAGAGGGGTTCAGGTCCAATGCCAGACAAGATGAGTTATTCCGACAGGGGAAATCAAAGCTTCGTGCAGGCATGTCGAAACACAATCAGGACCCTAGTTGGGCTGTTGATATTGCTCCCTATCCTATTGATTGGGAGGACGTTCGTAGGTTCTATTACCTTCAGGGCATGATTAAGCAGGCCGCAGAGAGCCTTGGTGTTAAAATACGGCAAGGCTGTGACTGGGATGGTGATGGCAGTTTCTCAGATCAGACCTTCCATGATTTACCTCACATAGAACTTGTCGGTGATTTGGGATGACTTGGAACCACAAGAAAAATGGCGACAACAGTTACGAGCATCGTGAAATTGCGGAAGCAGCACTAGGCCGCCCATTTCGTGCGCGCCATCGCTCTTGTCATGCCGCAGCAAATCGGAGGTCACAATGAACAGACCATCATCGACAATCACGGCAGCAGGTTCATGGGGGTTTCTGGCGGCTCTTGCTATGGGTGGTGTTGCTATGGCATGGCCGGACATTTATGCCCGTGTACCGCCAGGATTTGAGGCAGCACTTGCGGTCGGTATCGGCACTGTCGCCGGGTTTTTAAAGAAAGAGAACGTCCTGAAATGATTAGCTCGGAGGGCCTCGCATGATTAGGGCTAAACTGTATGCCATTGGTGCGGCTGTCGTGCTTGCGTTCCTGGCGGCGTTCAAGGTCGTAGTGATGCAGCGTGATGCGGCAAGAGAAGACGCACGACGCGCCAAGAAGCACCTGACGGAAGCCAAGAAGATTCAGCGCGCAGACAAGGCGATCAAGCGTGATATGCGCGAGGCCAAAGAGAAGGCGGTAAAGGACATCAAAGATGGCAAGATTCCTGACAATATTCGCGACCGTAATTCTTTCTAGCGGTTGCTGCACGGTCCCGCCACACGTACCGTTTGAGTGTCCTGACCGGTTCCAGTTCGCAGAGTACCCTGACGAACTGTGGCATTCGATCCCTTCTGAGGCGCAACTAAAGATCAGTGCCGACGACCTCAACATGAAGGACTACATTAAGTCCTGTGAGGCTCGCCAGAGGATTCACAATGAAGACTAGCACCGCAGAACGCCTTATCTGGAGCCTTGCCGCTATTACCCTGATCATGGTATTTGGCGGTATTGCGTGGGCAGGGGGTAATTCGCCGCGTGCAGAGAGCAGCGCTGAAGCCTCTGTGTCATCCACGGTCAACGCAGGCTCAACCATATCAACGGGTGGAAATACCCTGACAGGCGCCACCAACACCCTCACGGGAGGCACTGTTACGGGCGGTGATGTCACCGTGGGGGGCGACTCTAACCGCGCCTATGCGCTGGCTAACTCCCTTGGCGATGTGGATATTGCAGGTTGTTTGGGTTCTGAACAGTGGAACACCCCTCTTTTTGGCAAGCAGAAACTGGTCACTAACTGGGCCTGCCTGACAGAGTTCTATCTCAGGGCTGAAATGTACGCCAATGCTGCTATCGCCATTTGTAACACCGACATACGCAGGGAGTTCGAGACAGAGCAGGAATGCCGTGATGCCCACCCGTTCGAGGCGATGGCGGTTGTTCCTGAACCGGATTCCGAGGACGAGGACGAGGAACACGCCCAAATCCTGTCCAGACTGGACGCTCAGGACCGCGTTATAGCCGATTTACGGGCCGAAAAGGAAAAAGCAATGGTACGGCTCCAGAAAACGGAGAAAGTCGCTCAGAGGGCCTACAGTACGCCCCAGACGGTGATTCAGCGGGAATCCTTCATTGATGACGACAAGCGAGCGGCCTTGGAAGCCCTGAAGGGGGAGAAATGAACGAAGGTTGGAAATGCCCGAATTGCGGCAAAGCCCACGCACCGTGGATGCCCACTTGTGACCAAGAGGGGAATATATGGGCTACTTCAAATACTTATTTCTGCGACCATGATTTCGGGGACAGTCACACAGGGGGGCGAACCTGCAAGAAATGTGGACTGACAGAATTACCCAATGTCACGTATTTCGCTGGTCTACCAACACATCAGCAGCCGTCATGAACTTTATCAGAGACAACGGTGGCATCTTAGCGGTATTAACCGTTCTTATCGTTGTATTGTCGGCTTACCAGGAATGGCGCATAAATGTTGCCGTGAACAAGGCTTTTACCGATGCAGGCTCCGTAGCCCCTCACAGAATGGACCAAGCGGAAGAAGATATTGATGATTTAGAGGCGGAAGACGATAAACTGGACGACAAGATCACGCGGATTATTGATATTCTGCTTGAAGAATAGCCCGTAAATCGGCACTTTTTCCCATAACACGGTTTTCGCTTGCATGGCTAACAGGGACCCGCTAAACATAAAGAATGGAACCCACCCTGTTATCGTGGCCCTTTATTTCATTGGTGCTGTTCTGTCTGGGGCTGGCGGCAATTATCTATGGATGCGCAATGTTGCTCCTGAAGTGGTGGCACCGGACAGGTTCACAGGGACCGAAGCCGACGCACTAGAATTCAAGATTGACACCCATCTTGCCAACCATCCTGATATTGAATATCGCTTTGATGCCCGCCTAACTGCGTTAGAGGCGCAATACGCCATCATCCTCACCAACCAGCAGCGCATCCTCGACCGCCTGGATCGCCTGAACAGCAACTAGAAACGGAACCACACCCGCCACACCTAAGCAGCAATGCAAGAACGTTGCGACAGGTGCGGTCCCGCTATTGGGTTAGCCGTAGCCGTCGCCGTCGCCGTAGCCGGAGCCGGAACCCGAGCCGGAGCCCGAGCCGGAACCCGAGCCGTAGCCGTAGCCATCGCCGGCGCCGTCGCCGTAGCCGTCGCCGGAGCCGTAGCCGTCGCCGTAGCCGTCGCCGTCGCCGTAGCCGGAGCCGTCGCCGTAGCCGTAGCCGTAGCCGTAGCCGTCGCCGTAGCCGTAGCCGTCGCCGGAGTCGTCATTATGGATTGTGATTTGCTTGCCCACGAATAGACCCCTCTGCTTCAGCGCTACACTGTGCGATTTCACAGTTCTCCGTCAGGTGAATGCGTGACTGTGGTTGACCGACTTTACTTTCATCATTTAACCCCACCTCGGCCACGCTTGACAGGAATGCGCCCGATTTCGGCTTCCAGTACCACAGGCGTCGCGCTTCAGTGAGAACGCACTCACGACCGTTGTGCGATTCCAGGACACCGCAATGCACACCCGCGTCCCGGCATCGGACTAGCACATACTTGCCGATCATCTTGTTATCAATTGTCTGCGTACCACCAAGAAGTTCCCGCAGATCGTTCAGTGTTAATTCCACAATTTCCTCCTTCCAATCAGGTCACTCATCTAGAATCCTCATCGCCTCTGCCAGTTCTACCGCCTTGCGGATAATGTCGTTCATGCGTCCTCCACGGCTTTGAGGGCAACAAATAAGCTGTTTTTATTTTGGTTTCGGTGATTGGCAATGATCCAACTTCCGCGCGGGGTTTTGTGCGACTCAGCAGCCACCTTCACATCCAGCAAAAGGGAAAGGGCTTTGGCTGCTTTGTTGAATAATCGAACATCAGTATCCATATGCATCTCTAGCAACTCATCAATCAGCGCCCTAATTTCTTGGTTATCCATCAGTATTTCCAACTCGTTCCAGGCCACTCTCGCGGCGTATATTCATACCGCTCATAGCCACTCACCGTATCGAACACCACCCATACCGTGAGAGAACAACAGAGAATGACAGCGGTGAGGATGCTAGTCATCTTTCACAATCTCGTAACAGACTAGCCGACTGTCAATAACACCCTCACAATCGTCAATCCAATGTTCAATGCCCCCTGCTATGGCAACAGGATCAAACCCGTCTTCTTCAGCTTCAATTTCAAATATAAACTTAATCATCAGGTGGCTCCTGTATGGGTTCTATTCACTTTCCTACAGCCTCGTAATAAAGATCAGCCGCCTTCCAGCCAGCCCAGAACCCCAGTACCGCAAGCAGGACAAGAAAGATCATTCTTCCTCCGGCAGGCTGACGAGTTCTTCTTCGCAGTACGGGCAGGCGCCGTGAGGCCAATCCAGTTCAGGTACGGCTTCCTGGTCTACTACGAACCGTTCACAAGATTTACAAAATAACACTATATATGCCCCCAAATTACACGGCGCTTGATTTTACCGACTGTACTTTCATGAACGCCATATTCACTAGCGATGATTTTTTGGTATCGACCATCAGCGCGTATTGATACGACATCTGCTACGGTTAGTTTGGCCCGTCCATGTTTTTCGCCGACACATGACCGCCCTTTACGCACCATGTCTTTCAGGTTGTCGTCACATGTCCCTAAAAACAGATGGCTTGGGTTAACGCATTCGCGAATATCGCAGCGATGGCAAACAAACAGCCCGTCAGGAATAGGTCCGTTATGAAGGGTCCAGGAATAACGATGCGCTCGCCAACGGGTCCCATCGACCATAATCAGGCCATATCCACAGCAAAGCGTCCCCAACCATAGCCAACAACCACTATTCGGTTCCGGGATGTAATACCTATAAAAGCGATCAAGCGCTCCCACTTGGTTTGATATTTCCCGCCTATCAAGCATTTTGACGATGGTCATTAGAAAAGACCGTGCTACCACGGAATGTCATCGCTGAAATCGTCGTCGCCCTGCGGCTCTGGCGGCAACCCTGCGGCCTGTCGTGCCTGCTCCCTCGCAGGATGGGTGCTCTTGTCACCCTTGCGCTTGACACTCCCTGAAAGAGATGGCGCACCTTCCTTGGCGTCCGGCTTCCGCTTCCAGGCGTTCATCCAGTATTCCACGCCATCAATGTTGATGGTCCCCGTAAAGTCGGCATCCTGCTTGTCAGGGCGCTTGTCGCGGTTGGGCCAGATGGCAAAGCGGTTGGTGTTGTCGAATTTATCTACCATGATTTCATTACCTTCGTTTCCTGGGGTGTCCACACACCGCCGCGAGTCCACGGGCGGTTGAGGGCCATCTTGTCGTCGTTCGATACCGCCAGCCATTCAGCCTTGGCGGATTCAATATCTTCCTCGGCAAGCCACTGCTTGATCTTCAGGATGGATTCAGAGTGCTCCATCAGGGCATCGGTGAACTTGCGCCAATCGTTGTAGATGGACGGCTTGTAAGTGGGGAGAAGTTTGGGTGCGGTATGGTCCAACCACGACTTCGGAATATAGCCGTTATCGAGGTCAATCCATCCCGACTCGATAGCGTACAGATAACGGGCCACGCCAAATTTGACAGCCGCGCGCTTCAGAGCGTCGCTTATTGCTCCCTTAGCGCCTTCCATCGAAGTATCGCCCGCACCATCCGTTTTGATAATCCATTCGTCGTTCATGCGAATGTGAAGCTGGCATATAACTCTGCCTGATGGTTCCTCACGATAGGTGTCCTGCCAACCATCAATCCCGCACACCTCGTCAAGACGCTCCATCACATCGCGGGCATCAATGTAGGCTAACGGCATACCCTTGGTGGGCTTGGCGTATTGATCGCCTGTCTCGCGGGCGACCTTCTTCTGGTTGGTGGACCCCAACCGCCAATGTACCCGCTTGGGGTGAAACGGCTCGCTCAGTCTCGCCTGGATTTCATGAATGTCCATGACAGTTCCTCGTTGATCTTTTCCAATGCCCGCAACGCCCTTTCGTGGCGCTCCCACATTTCTCGTTGTTCGATTTCCGCCTGGTTCCAGAACTCGTCATCCAGTGAGGCGATAGTGTCGTCAATGTCGTTCATTGAGTTTCCGTCCCATCATGTACCAGCCTCTACGCCACGACGTCAACCACTGCTCGCTCTTACCCTCGCGCTGGTATTTACGGAGTAGGGCAGCCATCTTGCGGTCAGTTTTCATGTGTGATTGCCAATAGCTTTGCCTTTTCGTCTTCAAGGCGTGAAATCTTCTCGCCCATTTCGGCGCGAACCCGCTCGATACGCTTGTCGTAGCTTTTGACGATTTCCGGCGTGGTTTTTTCCTTGGGCCACTCTTCAATCTCAACCTCGACGACATCGGAACAACGCACGTAATCGTCATCGTTATCCTTCCACTCGAACCATTGATAAATATCAGGTTCGTTTCCGTTCAAACTCCAAATCGCAAACTTCGCTTTCATTCTGCCTGCTCCTTCAACATGAACCCCGGCTTGAACACCCCGCCAATGTCTTCCAGTTCCCTGACAAGCTCATCGGCAACCGAGCGCTCAAACTCATCATCTATTTCCTGCTGTCGCTGACGCTCGTAGGCTTCGTCTTCATTCTCGTCAGGATAGGTGAAGATGAGTTCGTCTTCGGGGTCGAGCACATTTTCAGGGTCTTTGTTCATTTCTCCAGCCTCGCAAACTCACCGCAACGGGCGCTCTCAAGAATATCAGCGCACAATTCAATGAGCCGTTCTGCATAAGGTATTTCTGCCTCGGAAATCTCGTCACCATCAAGCAGCGCATCGTAGCAATCTTCAAGATCACCAACGGTGTTGACGAATCGGCAATAGGACATATTCGGCATGAGTTCGCTCCTGTGTGTGTAAGGTACCTCGCGACGCTTGGCCGCTTTCCTTCGCAACTCTGCCGGAGGGGACTAGCCTGACCCGGATTTATCGTCCACCAAGTTGCTCCAGCACCCGATTTGTTCACACCTCGTTAGCGCATGTGCATTCGCCGCACTGAGGCAAGGACTGTTTGTCGGGACTGACTATCTTTATACGCGCCTCTTGCGCAGAATACAAGCCCCATGCTATAGTTCCCTACATATTCAATGGAGTCGCCATGAAAAAAACGCATGTTATTGATTTCTTTGGGTCACAGGCGGAGGTGGCTCGTTTGCTGAATATCAGCGAATCATCTGTTAGCCGCTGGCCTGAAGACGTACCGATTGAACAGGCATGGCGGCTCGAACGCCTGAGCAAGGGCGATCTGCGAATGCGGATTAACGACTACCGCATGAAGGCACTAAGCGATTAAGCGGTGTGGCCCCGTGCTGTTTGATACAAGATGGTCTGAGTAACGGGGCACTTTAGATTGTTTTAGGAAGGGTTCGCTGAGTTGAGTACGGAGGAAGAACCGCACATGGGCAAGCCAAGTGATAAACGTCGCTCGGCACGACGACCGGGAAAACGAGAACGCGCACGGGTAAAGAAGCAACGCAAAGGGCGCATTATGTCCTTTGGAGGGAACCTGCCGCCAGCCGGACACGACTCGGGTTATCTTGGTCGGAAGAAACTAAGCCGTTGGGCGCGATGGAATCGTCGTGTCGCAATGGGTAAGTTGCCCAGTTCTAGCGGTGAACCAGATTCGGAAAGCCAGTAGCGAGGCTCTAGGGGGCGGCTCTGAGTCTCGTGGAACCCTTCACTAAAGCAATTTGAGGCAAAGCAATGAGCAACAAGATAGAGATTCGACCGTTGAGGAAGGAACAGTGACAGAAGACCAGGCAAGAGAGAAGTGGTGTCCTTACGCTAGGGTATTTATTCTCACTGGCGATGTGAACAAACCAACCAGAGGCGCATACGGCCCTATGAATCGTATAGGAAACGAAGAGCGCATCACATGGCAGGGGTCTAGTAACTGCATCGCCTCTGACTGCATGATGTGGCGATCTACCGATAACGAGATCAAGAGTAATCCGGTTGGTCCTGTTGAAGATGGCTATGCAAGAGATGCCAGCGACTATGCACCAGCAGGCTATTGCGGATTAGCGGGAAAACCATGATCTACGCCTTCCTGACAATCATCGGCCTGCTGGCTTTTTGGCTTGGCTGGATTGTGGCTAACGAATGGTACGAGGTACTGGGATGAAAAAGAAAGAAGCTCCCATCATCCAGGATAACGCCCGCTTTCGAGAGGCACTGAAACGCTCGATGGATCGCTATGGGCTGAGCGATAACCCGTATTCTGATGACAACCCGGAAAGGCAGAAGGCCCTGAAGTACATCAAGGACAGGAAGATCAAGGTAAAACCGTTGAGGACTGCATGATGCGCTGGCTATTTAGAATCCTGTTCCTGCTGTTCCTGGCATGGTGTGTTTTCATGCTGAGTGCATTGCCGCAACTGTTACGGATGATGTAGATGAGACACCTTGATTTGTTCTCTGGGTAATACTTATAATCCCCGTCAATGAAATACAACTGTCTTCAGTGCGGCAAGCCTTTCCGGTCTTACAACAAGAGCCCGAAGTATTGTTCTATTGATTGCAAAGCAGAGTACACATCGCCAGATATTGACATTAAGCGCCTTCGAGTGCTGTATCTTGGCGGCAAAACGCAGCAGGAAATAGCCGATGAATTTGGCGTTAGTCAAAAGAGTATTTTCAAAGCGATGAAGCGCCACGGCATCAAGACCAGAGTGGCCGCAAAGCGTAATCAGTGGGGCGAAAACAATCATTCCTGGAAAGGCGACGATGCTAGTTACCAAGCCTTGCATCGTCGTTTGTATTCACGGTATGGCAAGCCTCGCATCTGTGGTGTTTGCGGTACCACGAAAGCCAAAAATTACGATTATGCCAACCTGACCGGCAAATACGAGGACATAGAAGACTATCTTCCGATGTGCCGATCCTGTCATTGGAAGTTCGACAGCACTCATTTGAACTTTCAAGGAGGTAAGAAAAATGCCGGTTAAGATGCGTCACCTAGACCTTTTTTCCGGCATTTAGCTCGGCGGCTTTGCGTTAGCCGCTCGCTGGGTGGGTTGGGAAACGGTAGGCTTTTGCGAGATTGACGAATGGTGCCAGAAGGTGCTGGCAAAGAACTTTCCGGGAGTACCGATACACGGAGACGTAACGACTTATGACGGACAAGACTGCGACCTCATCACAGCAGGATTTCCTTGCCAGCCATATTCCCTTGCCGGGCAGCGACGAGGCGCGGGCGATGACCGTGCGCTCGGGCATGAAGCTGTACGACTCATTGAGCAGTGCCAACCAGAATACGCCGTGCTTGAGAACGTTTACGGCTTCGTCTCGATGGGCCTCGACAATCTGTTATCTGACCTGGAAGGTATCGGCTACCGAGTCGGGACGTTTGTTATACCGGCTTGTGCCGTCGATGCCCCGCACAGAAGGGACCGGGTCTGGATTGTTGGTACCAACACCGGCAGCAAGGGATTACATCAGCGAGAGTTGCAGCGAGGAATTTCGGGACAAGCGAAACGCAAGAAAGAGCAGGAAGCCGTTGAGTTGGGCAGTAAAGCATCAAGTGCAAAAATTTTGGCCGACACCGAATGCAGGAGACAACAGGGACAGGGGGAACCTATCGACGCCCGCAATACAGAGACGAGTGGAGAAGCGCAAGCAGTTGAACTTGTCAATGGTGGTGTCGGAGCAAAGTGGAGCCCTGAACCCTCAGTGGGTCGAGTGGCTACAGGGGTACCCCGAAGGGTGGACCGACTTAGAGGACTAGGCAACGCCATAGTCCCCCAGGTGGCTTACGAGATATTCAGGGCAATAGAGGAAGGGTGTTGATGGAACTCAAAGACATCGTGGACAAGCATTTTGGGTCTGAACAGTGCGACCACCCAAGTATTGCATCATGGGTTGTTGAGGAAACAGGAGAGAGCGCACAACTTTGGTCATGCCGTGAATGCAAACACAAGCTCTATCCCTACGATCAAATCGAAGAACAGTTCATGGAACCACTGAGAGAGGTCATCCGTAAAGCCTACACCGCAGCCACTACCGGGGATACGGTATCGAGGGCGTATAACGTGCAGATGATTCTGGAAGAAGCACTAAGCGAAGTGGAAGATGGACTACATAGTTGAACAAATCACAAAAGCGGAACGGCAAGGATGGTTTGATAACGCGAATTACACAAACTTTTGTCGGTGCGTTGACCTTTTGAAAGAAATACGCAATTACGCCAACAAACAACAGGATGGCATGTATCCGTTAGAGGAAGTTCGATGAAATGGAATCAGTGTCAGGTTTGTGGTCGGTTCATTGGTTTTGATGATTTTGCGAGTGATCCACCAAAAGCCAAAAACGTGCTAGTAAACCCAAGCGCTTACGGTGCAGAAGAAAAGTGGGATACCTACCACGTTGCATGTGTTGAACCGCTTGCAGAACACGATGAGGTGGATGATGGATAAAAGTACGCCATTTACGCACCCCCCTAACGGTTGGTGGGAAAAAAGAGAAATCGAACACCTTGAAGCCGAGGTAGAGCGACTACAGACATTGCTTGACGCAGAAACGGAATCAAACCACAGGCTTGCTGCTGAAGAATTACGCCTACGGGCTGCTTTAGCCAAACAAGCCCTAAAGGATGACAGCGATGGCACTTGATATTACTGAGGCGCTGCAAGCTTATGCAAATGCTTGTGCGGCGGATCAGCGAACCTCATCAGCCCACATAGCTGCGATGTGCAGGAAGGCTATTGACGAGATTAAATTGGGTCGCGCTTACCAAAAAAGCTACGAGGAGCTTTGCGACGAGTTTGCGAAAATGGACGGTGCAATAACGGTGCTTTCTCAAACGTGGAGCGACCACCCGCGGATGCCTGACGGTGAGTTGTGGGACGGTCCGTGTCAGTGTCGTGAGTGTTGTTCGTATGAATCAGAGGATGACAGCGATGGATAAGGCTCTAAAGTATGTTCGGGTCTGGTGTACGCAGTGCCGATCTGTTTTTGTTGATTGGCCGTGGAAGTGCGACTGGCATAGCAATTATGTGTGTACCGACTGTAAAGCACAGGACAATGAATCGTGAGTGACCAGACAAGACAACTAAGGATGACAGCGATGGTTAGATGGTATCGAATGTTGTGCGTAAAATGCCAAGAGGTGCTGTCTGGGGAATGGTTTGAAGTTATCCACCAGTGGCGGTGTTCGGCCTGTAGAGCAGAGGATAACAGCGATGGATAGAGACAAGAAAGAAATTGAAGAAGTTTTGGAGTGGGCAATGAAGGGTATTGACCAAGGCAGTCAGTATCCCGGCATGTCTTATGAGGAAGGCGTCAGAGACGCTATTGACTGGATAACGTGCTACAGCGACGTTAGGCCCGACCAGGGATAGCAGAGGACAATGAATCGTGAGTGACCTTATGACATTACCAACAGGATCACATGAAGCACATATGGTTCAAGTCGCCTGTCAAGAGGCGGCATGGACTTGGGTTAGGACACCAGCAGAAATTTACCACCCTCGCATCTACATTGATGGTAACCAGTGGTGTGCGCTGTATGGCGAGAACTTACAGGACGGTGTAGCCGGGTTTGGGGATTCACCTGAGCTGGCAATGCAGGACTTCAACAAAGCATGGTCGGCGACAATTGGTGAATATCGGGAGATAGTTGACGAGATCGAGCCAAGACAATTTCAGTCATGGGCAAAGCGCATAGCCAAACAAGCCCTAAAGGATGACAGCGATGGATAAGACCAAGTGTAAGTATATGGTTCCTGACCCGCCTTACTACATTCGGCGCTATCAATGCTCTCGGAACGTCAAGGTAAACGGCTACTGCACCCAGCATTGGCGCATGGTCAAAAAGCGGAAAGCAGAGGACAATGAATCGTGAGTGACCTTTACCGCGTAGACAGAACAGTCTACAATGTATGACATGAGCATGACATTCACCAAGCTGTTTTCCTCGATTACAGCTTCTACGGTTTGGTGCAAAGACCCCTGCACCAAGGTTGTCTGGATCACGATGCTTGCAATGGCTGACCGTAATGGACGGGTCTGGGCCAGCATTCCAGGTTTAGCGAAAGAGGCGGGCGTGCCGCTAGAGGACGCAGAACGCGCCCTGAAGGACTTTCTCTCGCCCGACGAGTATTCCCGTACCAAGGACCACGAAGGCCGCAGAATCAAAGAGATTGACGGTGGTTGGTTGTTGCTGAATCACGCCAAGTACCGAGACATGCGCGACGAGGCCGAGCGCAAGGCATACAAAGCTGAGTGGATCAGGAAAAAGCGGGCAAAAGAGCGTAGACAGCCTGTAGACAATGTAGACAAATGTAGACCGCAGTCGACCCAAGCAGAAGCAGATACAGATACAGAAAAAGAGAGAGGCGCTTCGCGCCACCCGCCCGTTGATTTTGCTGTCCCTGAAACATCACTCAAGTGGGCAAAGGTAGAAGGCTTCACTGACTACGAAATCCATGACCAGACCAGCCGATTTAGGGACCATGAGTTCCCCCGCCCGCTGAAGGACTGGAACAGGGCTTGGCGAAACTGGATGCGGAAGGCAAAAGATTTTCGTGATCCTGCCTGCAACATGACCACCTCGACCGAAGCCGAAAGGTTAGGGCTGGTTCGCATGGCTGGTGAAACCGACGAACGCTGGGAGAAGCGCATCAGTGACGCCCTTGTGAAAGAGCGCTATGGATAACCTATAACGGAGAGAGCAATGAGATATGAATACAACATCTGGAATATCACAGAGTCATGGATGCCGCTGAGGGCAACAACGCTAGAAGGCGCACAGCAAGAGTTAGACCAAATGGGTCCGTATGCTGAAGAAGCGATCATCCGTGATGAAAGCGGGAATACCTATAAGCGCAGACAGCCAAAACAGGACCTTCATTTTTTTTAGGAGCGAACAGATGAAACAAAGCCGCGATCCCTACAACAAGGTAGGACGATTCATCCTTGAAGAACTGAAGGAACGGGGTGTTAGCTATGACTATGCCTGTCGGTGGAAGGAACCAGCGTATATTGTTGACATCAAGAATAGACTGAGAAACCAGAAACGCAACGCACTGTTGAACATGCTTGGCAATATGGCGGCTAGTCCAATTACAGGAGCGATACGATGAACGATCCACTAAAACCAAGTCCAGCACTTTTGACCAAGCTAGTGTCTTGTATCTACCACTTGGAAGAATATTTGGATACGGGGCACCCATTTGATCGTGATGCCGCAAAAGCGGTCAGGGAAGACGCAGAGGTTGAGAACTGGATCGGTGACATGGAGAAGTTAGGCTTAACGCCTGTGAAACGAGAACACACATGAAATACCAAGACATTCTTAATGCGGCAGAGACTGATAGCGAGCGTTTGGGGTTGGTAGCAGCAAGTCTGCTTACATGGGCGCAACTGGATCAGCCGATACCTCCGGAGCACGCTAAAGAGATTGCTGACGCAATACTGAATCGAGATAGGAGCGAGCCATGAATCCATTCGACATCGACAGGAGCGAACCATGAGCAGTCAGACAACAGATGTACTTAACCGCCTGAAGAAACACGGCTGGGTTGATATGCACGTAGCGAGGGAGCTTTACGGTATCAATGCCCTGTCGCAACGGGTTGGAGAACTAAAACGCAGGGGCCATGACATTCGCACAGAGATGGTGCCGTTCACCAACCGTCACGGCAGGAAGGGTAAATTTGCGAGGTACCGGCTCAGATGAAAGCCGTCTGCCGTTCCCGAAATTCTGCCATCAAGTCCCTTGACGACTATATCGCCAAGACAGGTATCGGGTGTAACTGGGAAAAGCCGCAACTGGTGGAGATACGGCCTTACAAGCCACCTCGTAGTCTCGAACAGAACGCACGGATGCACTCTATGTTCCGGCAATTAGCAAATTTCACTGGCTACAGCGAGAGCGAGATAAAAGATTACTGTAAATCGGAAGTAGGTCCTCACAAGGTCATTGCGATTGACCAGGTGAAGGACGTACCCAAGGGCACCAGCGAGTATTCCAAACTGGAAGCCTCGGACATGATCGAACATCTATACAGGATTGGCGCCGAAGTTGGGTGTGTGTTTACCGATGGCGAAGATTGACTACCGCAAGGAAGCACGGGGCCACTCCTGCATGATTCGTCTTCCAGGCTGCTCTCACGACCGCTCAGAGACAGTGCTATGCCATTACCCGCTCGCGGGCTATACTGGCATGGGTATGAAGCCTGATGATCTTCTGGGCGCTTGGGGATGTCATTCGTGCCACGATATAGTGGATGGAAGGGTACAAACAGAGCACAGCCGCGACGTAGTAAGGCTGGCTCACGCGGAAGGCGTGTTCAGAACCCTGATGGCGCTAAAGGCCGAGGGAAAGTTAGGCTAGATGTCATCGACCCTGAGAAAAAGTGGTACTGGTTCAATGACACTCTTGTCACGGCTAAGGGTAATTGGCGCAAAAGTCCTGATGGTGTTTATTTCGACAAGGGGAGTAAGATTTGCGAATCCGATTGACAACAAAGCGGAGGAAAGAGATACACGCTAAGTTTGGTGGTCGGTGCGCGTATTGTGGCCACGAAATCTCACAGAAAGCAATGCAAGTTGACCATGTTAAGCCAGTGTACTTAAACGGTAGTAATGGCGATGAAAACCTGTTCCCTGCCTGCTTTGCGTGCAACAATTACAAGCTTACATATTCCGTTGAGGAACTACGTCAACAGATTGGGAAACAAGTTGAAAGGGCAAGGGAAAACTCGGTTAATTTTCGGCTGGCTGAGCGCTATGGGCTTATTGAGGTTACTGACAAGCCGGTGGTTTTCTACTTTGAGCGTCAATGAAGGGGAGTAAGATAGATGAGCTATGCGTATCGGCGGAGAAAGAAGCGCATCAAAGAGGCTAAGAGCCATTACCAAGACGGCAAAATCCCTCCGAAACACTTTGCGATGTTGCAGGCTCAGTGGCATAGGGAAGTTACTGGGCCGCCTCTCGGGACGCTGGAAGACTTCGTTCGTGGTCTGCGGTAGATGCGGAGCATGGCGATACGTTCGTTCTGCGGC
>JAAUYH010249951.1_pt1 | contig 40951 bp, 39 predicted proteins | sample 7278061 | NCBI WGS metagenome assembly JAAUYH01 (sample SAMN14350203, study PRJNA611818) | marine sediment metagenome | isolation source: surface marine sediment (0.6m) | place: French Polynesia: Moorea | collected 2018-08
ATCACCGCCGGGATCGCTGCCAGCAAACCCAGCCCGGTCGCCAGCAAGGCCTCGGCAATCCCCGGCGCCACCACGGCAAGGTTGGTCGATTGCTGGCCCGCGATCTCGATGAACGACCGCATGATGCCCCAGACCGTGCCGAAAAGCCCGATGAACGGCGCCACCGATCCGACCGAGGCCAGAAACGACAGCCCGCGGTTCAGCTCTTCGGCCTCTTTGTTGATGGCGACATCCATCGAGCGGTCGATGCGCGCCTGCGCGCCCGCGATCAGCGCCCCGTCATCCCGATGCGACCGCCGCCATTCCAGCATACCGGCCGCGAATATTTTCTCCGACGCCCCGTCCGGCGTCGCCCCGATCTGCTCATAAAGCTCGTCGAGCGGCTCGCCCGACCAGAACGAGGCATCGAACACCGCCGCCTCGCCCCGCGCCTTGCGGTAATTGATCAGCTTCTGAATGATGATCGCCCAGGCCCAGAACGACGCCAGGATCAGCAGGATCATCACCAGCTTCACCGTCAACGTCGCCCGTGCGAATAGGGCGAAAAACGAAAAATCATGCGCGCTTGCAAGCGCCAGGGTCTCGGCTTCCATTAATCCTGCTCTCTCGGTCCGGCCATGTCCGTCACGGCTCTGGTTTCTTACCCGTTTTCTACCGCAGATTTACGGGGAAAGCCAAGGAAACCGCATCATGGGCAAGGGCTCTGCGCGGTCAGCCCAAAGCTCGGCGGATATCCGCTGGCAACCGCGCCGGTTTGCCGTCCGAGGTCAGCGCCACCAGCGTCACCATGGACCGGAACAAGAGCTCCCCGCCCCGCCACACGTCCTGCCCCAACACCAGCCGAGCGCCCGTCACAGCGTCTACCCGCGTCTCCACCACGAGGTCGTCCTGAAACAGCGCCGGTACCAGGTACTCCGCCTCGACCTTGCGCACGGCGAAGACCACGCCCTGATCCCGCTTCAGCGCCACCTGATTCACGCCCGCCTCCGCCACGAATTCGGTCCGCGCGCGCTCGATGAATTTCAGGTAGTTGGCGTAATAGACGATCCCGGCCAGGTCCGTGTCCTCGTAATACACCCGGCAGGCAAAGCGATGCGCCATTCGTCAATCTCCCTCAACGCCCTATCCATACCCCCGGCCGCATCAAGAGCCCAGAATTCCCTTGTCGACACCAGAAACTTCCGGCCAAATCGCATCCATGACTGACCATAGATTTTCCCGCCGAGATTTCCTCGCCACCTCTGCCGCCGGCGCCGCCGCACTGACCCTCCCGCAAAGCACCCAGGCCGCCACGCCCCTGAACCTGCCCCCTTGGCGCTATGGCAAGGGCAGCTTCGCCGACGACACGCTTCTGATGTTCCGCGGCAATCCCGCGCACACCTTCTATGGCACCGGCCCCGTGCCCGATAACCCGCGCCTGGTCTGGTCCCACCGCATGCCGCACGAGGTCCGCGCCCGCGCGACCTGGGCCGGCACCGGCTGGACCGGCACGGCCTCGAAACTCGGCGACTATGTCTTCGTCGGCTCCGCCGGGGGCGCCGTCTACGCCTACGAGGCCTTCACCGGCAAGGTCGGCTGGACCTATCGCGACCGCGGCGCGCGCATGTTCAAGGGCTCGCTCTGCCTCTATGACAACAAACTCTATATCGGCAATGTCGACGACCACCTGCGCTGCATCGACGCCGCGACCGGCGCCACGATCTGGCGCTTCAACACCACGCGGGATCTGGACAGCAGCCCCTGCGTCGTGGATGGCCGGCTCTATATCGCGGGCGAGAACGGCTACGCCCGCTGCATCGATCCGGACTCGGGTCGCGAGATCTGGAAGACCTTCATGGGCGGCGTCGGACCGGGCTCGAAACCTGGCTCCAACGGGTCCGAGACCTCCCCCGCCATCGCCGACGGCGAATACTACGCGGCCACCTATGACGGCGATCTCTACTGCATCGACACCCGCGACGGCGCGGTGAAGTGGAAAACGAAGACCCATGACGATACCGACGCCTCGCCCGTCGTCGAGGGCGATTTCGTCTATGCTGCCGCCGAGGAACTCGCCTCGCATCTCTATTGCTTCGAGCGCGAGAAGGGCCGCGAGATCTGGCGCTATTCCGACAACACCCGCGGCTTCTGGTCCACGCCGGCGGTCGCGGGAGGCCGCGTCTATGTCGGCGGCGACGACCAGAACCTGCACTGCGTCGACGCGCGCACCGGGCGCGGCATCTGGAAGTTCCGCACCGGCGGCGCTGTCTGGAGCTCGCCTGCCGTGGTCGACGACAAGGTGATCTTCGGCTCCCGCGACGGGCATCTCTACATCGTGGATGCGCAGAGTGGCCGCCAAATCTGGAAGTATCAGGTCGCCGGCAGGATCATCTCCAGCCCCTGCGTCGTCGACGGCTACATCTGGATTGGAACGGCGACGGGCACGTTTTACTGTTTCGGGCCGTGAGGGGCTGAAGGCCCGGATTCGCCGTTCCATCAACGACTGAACTACGCACCCTGGCACGGAATCAAGCCGAAGGCGCCGTGCCAGCGGCAGACCGGCCCCTGGGCTGCCGCTTCGGCGACGTCAGCGCAACGCTCGAATGAAGCAATGACTTTGCTAACATAAAGCGCCCCGCCCAACCGTCCCGCTGGCAGCCCCCGGTCTGCCACTGACCCCGGCTTGCGTTTCGGAGGTGGAACCGGATGTTTCTAAGCCTGCTCCTGCGCCCGCAACGCCTCAATCGTCGTAAAGGCCGAAATCGCCTCTGCGCTCGCCTTTACATGCAACACCGCTGGCCCGTCGAACGCCAAGACCTCAGCGACCGCGCTCGGCACCTCCGATGCCCCCGACACCGTCACCCCCAACGCCCCGAACGCCCGCGCCCAGGCCGCGAAGTCCGGGTTCCGCAACTCCGTCCCCGAGACCCGTTCCGGATGATCCCGCTCTTGGTGCAGCCGGATCGTTCCATAAGTCCCGTTGTCACTCACCACGATCCTCGGCTTGGCCCCAACGGCCGCCGCCACCGCGAGCTCATTCCCGGTCATCATCGCGCCACCGTCGCCGACGAACCCGATCACCACCCGCTCCGGAAATCGCAGCGATGCCGCCACGGCGCCCGGCACCCCCAGCCCCATCGCACCTCCAACGGCCCCCACAGCAAGCTGTGTGCCATCCCACGGCCAGACCCGATGCACCCAGCTCGAAAAATTCCCCGAATCCGTCACCACGATGCTGTCGCGTGGCGCCAGCCGCGCCAGCTCCGCCGCGACCACGCCAAAATCGAGCCCATCCGGCATCTCCCGCGCCTGATACCGGCGCAAGCTAAGCGCCGAGCCGTTCACCCGCGTGACCCAAGCCTCCCACGCACCGGCGCGCCCCTCGGACGCCAGCGCCTTGCAGAACAGCGCCGGGTCACAAGCCAGAGCCTCCGTCGCCTGAAACACCCGGCCTAGCACGTCCGGATCCGGCCAGACGTGCACCAACGGCTGCGCCGGCACCGGCGCGCGCGGAAACGAATACCCCTGAGTTGGCACATCCCCCAACCGGGTGCCCAGCGCCAACACCAGATCCGCCTCCGCCAGCACATCCACATGCGCCTTCGGGATCTTGAACCCCACGTTTCCGGCGAACCGAGACGACCCGTTGTCGAAGATCTCCTGATGCTTGAACGTCGTCACCACCGGCAAGTCCAAAGCCTGGCTAAGCGCCACCAGGGCCGCCCGTCCGTCCATCGACGCGAGGCCCCCTCCGGCGATCACCAAGGGCCGCTCGGCCTGCGCCAGCATCCCGGCAACCCGCGCCACCGCGCCAGCGTCCGGCCCGACCCGCGTCACCGCCCGCGCCGGTACCACCTGCGCGCCACACGCATCGCTCAGCATGTCCTCCGGCAGCGCCAGCACCACCGGCCCCGGCGTCCCCGTCTGCGCCACATGGAACGCCCGCGCCACGATCTCTGGCAACTGCGCCGCGTCCGTCACCTCCCAAGCCGCCTTCGCCAACCCGCCGAACATCTGCCCGTAATCGACCTCCTGAAACGCCCCGCGCCCACGCTCGTAGCGCGCCACCTGGCCCACCAGCAGCACCAGCGGCACTGCGTCCTGCTCGGCCAGATGCACCGCGATCGAGGCGTTCGTCGCCCCCGGCCCCCGGCTTACCGCGGCAAGGCCCGGCCGCCCGGTCAACTTGGTATCCGCGACGGCCATCATGCCCGCGCCGCCCTCGTGCCGGCAGACCACCGTTTCCAAATCGTCCCGCCCGTAGAGTGCGTCGAGCAGCGCCAGATAGCTCTCCCCCGGCACGCAAAACAGCCGATCCGCCCCCTGCGCTAGTAGGCACTCGACCAACACATCCGCCGCCCGTTTCGCCATCGCCCGCGCCTCCCAGAACACTTCGAATGCACCCTGCCCGCCCCGAAGGTGCAAGGCAATCCCCGCATGGCCATGCCCGCCTCAGCGGCTATAGTCGCCCCCATGATGGACGCCCCGCCGCATCGCTGGCTGCACGACCTGATCGCCGCCCACCCCGGCGAGCGCCGCGCGATCCTGGACCATGACGGCACGTCCCTTACCTATGCCGACCTGCACACCCTCACCGAGCAAACCGCCCAAAGCTTCCAAGCCCACGCCGTCCGCCCCGGCGACCGGGTGATGCTGGTCTGCGAGAACTGCGCCAGCTACGCCGCCGCCACCCTCGCGCTGTCGCACCTCAACGCCTGGACTGTTCCAGTCAACGCCCGCCACACCGCCGAGGAACTCTCCGCGATCCGCGACCATTCCGGCGCGCGGCTGATGGCCTTCACCACAAAGGTGTCCACCACCGCCCGCGCCCATGCCGAGACCTTCGAGGCCACCGAGCACCTTGCCTGTGGCTCCCTCGCCGTGACCGAAGCCGCCGACACCGCCCCCGAACCCGTGCCCGACACGCCCGAAACCCGTGTCGCCGCGCTGCTCTACACCACCGGCACCACCAGCGCGCCGAAGGGTGTCATGCTGAGCCACCGCAACCTCACATGGAGCGCCCAAAGCTCCGCCGAGTTCCGCGGCATCACCCCCGATGACAAAGTCCTCGCCGTCCTCCCCGGCAGCCATATATTCGGCTTCGCTTCGACGATGCTCGCGACATTCTACACCGGCGCCACGCTGCAGTTCCTGCCCCGTTTCGACCCTGACGCCGTGCTCGACACCCTCGCCCAGGGCATCAACATCATGCCCGCCGTGCCGCAAATGTACGCGCGTCTCCTCAGGCACCTGCACGAAACGAAACGCCCCTTCCACGCCCCCCACCTGCGCTACATCTCGGCCGGCGGCGCGCCGCTCGACCCCGACCTCAAGGCGCAAACCGAGGCCACCTTCGGCCTCACCCTCAACAACGGCTACGGCATCACCGAGACCTCCCCCGGCGTCGCCGCCACCCGCCCCGCCTCACCCCGCACCGACACCTCCGTCGGCCCACCCCTGCCGGACGTCGAGACCACCATCGACAAACCCGACACCGACGGCATTGGCGAAATTCTGATCCGCAGCCCAGGCGTCATGCTCGGCTATTACCGCGACCCGAAAGCCACCGCGCAGGCCCTCCCCGAACCCGGGCTCTTCCGCAGCGGCGACCTCGGCGGCCTCGACGCCGACGGCTGCCTGCACATCCTCGGCCGCCGCAAGGAACTCATCATCCGCTCCGGCTTCAACGTCTACCCGCCCGAGATCGAGGCGATGCTGACCCGCCATCCTGAGGTCCTGCAATCCGCCGTCGTAGGCCGCAAACAGGGCGCCAACGAAGAAATCCTCGCCTTCGTCATGGCCCGCGCCACCCTCACCGAAGACACCCTGCGCACTTGGCTCGCCACCCGCCTCGCACCCTACAAACAGCCGCAGCACCTGTTCCTCGTCGACGCCTTCCCTACCGCAGCCACCGGCAAAATCCTCAAACACCGATTGATCCCCGCGTTCCAGTCGCGCATCACGAACCGCGACACGGCAGCGGAGGACACCTGATGCACCGGACCCCGGAGAGCGTGAGCTACGAGATCTCCGGCAGCACCGGCCTGATCGCGCTGAACAATCCGCCGGTGAACGCCGCCTCGCACCACCTCCGCGCGGGTCTTCTTGCTGCCTTCCAAGCCCTCGACGCCGACCCGAACGTCAAGGCCATCGCGATCTACGGCGCCACCAAGGCCTTCATTGCCGGCGCCGACATCCGCGAATTCGGCAAGCCGCCGCAGGACCCCATTCTACCCGATGTCTGCGTGGCACTCGAGGCCAGCGCCAAGCCGGTCATCGCCGTGATCCACGGCCCCACCCTGGGCGGCGGGCTCGAGGTCGCCATTTCCGCCCATGCCCGCGTCGCGCGGCCCGACCTGATCACCGGCTTTCCCGAGGTCACGCTCGGCGTGATCCCCGGCGCCGGCGGCACCCAACGCGCCCCGCGCCTGATCGGCATCCCCGCCACGCTGGAGCTCGCCACCACCGGCCGCCGCATCGGCGCCGAGGAAGCCCTCCGCCTCGGCCTTGTCGACCGCATCGCCGAGGGCGACCCGCGCGACATCGCGCTGACCGCTGCGAAGGACGCCCTCTCCGGCGCCCTGCCCATCCGGCGCACCAGCGACCTCACCACAAAACCCGACCCAACGGCCCTCGACCAAACCACCGAAGATCTCCGCGCCCTTCAGAGCCACCTCTTCGCCCCGCACAAGGTCGTCGAAGCTGTCCGCCTCAGTACCGGCCCGCTGCCCGAGGGGCTCGCCGCCGAACGCGCGCTGTTCTTTGAGTGCATCGACAGTCCGCAGCGCGCCGGCCTGATCCACGCTTTCTTCTCGGAACGAGCCGTCACCAAGATCCCCGAAGCCGGCGCTACCCCCTGCGACATCCAGACTACTGGCGTCGTCGGCGGCGGCACCATGGGCTCTGGCATCGCCACGGCGCTGCTGCTCGCCAGCCTCCCTGTCACCTTGGTTGAGCGCGATACAGAGACCGCCGAGAAAACCCTCGCCACGATCACCACCAATCTCGACAGCGCCCTGAAACGCGGCAAGATCACTCCCGAGAAACACGCCAAGGCCGATCTCACCGTCACCACCGACTTCGCCACCCTCGCCGACGCCGACCTTGTCATCGAGGCCATCTTCGAGGACATGGCCCTCAAGCAGGACATCTTCCGCCGCCTCGACGCCACCTGCAAACCCGGCGCGATCCTGGCCACCAACACCTCCTACCTCGATGTCAACGCTATTGCCGCCGCCACCAACCGGCCTCAAGACGTCCTCGGCCTGCACTTCTTCTCCCCCGCCCACATCATGCGCCTGCTCGAGGTCGTCGTCGCCGATCAAACCGCCCCCGAGGTCACCGCCACCGGTTTCGCCCTCGCCCGGCGCCTGAAGAATGTCGCCGTGCGCGCCGGCGTCTGCGACGGGTTCATCGGCAACCGCATCTTGCGCCACTACCGCCAGGCCGTGGACCACCTGCATATCAACGGCGCCCCCGCAGAACAGATCGACCGCGCAATGGAGGGTTTCGGCTTCGCCATGGGCCCGCTCGCGGTCTCTGACCTCGCAGGGCTCGACATCGGCTGGGCGATGCGCAAACGCCTCGCGCCCAACCGTGACCCGATCGAACGCTATATCACCGTTGCCGACCGGCTCTGCGAAAACAGCTGGTTCGGCCGCAAAACCGGCCGCGGCTACTACCTCTACGAGGGCAACACCCGGCAGCCGAATCCTGACCTCGCCGCCATCGTCGCCGCCGAACAACAGGCACACGGCATCACACCCCGTGAATTCTCCGACCAAGAAATTACCGACCGCATCCTCACCGCGATGATCTCCGAAGCAAGCCGCGTCCTCGAGGACGGCATTGCCCTGCGCCCGATCGACATCGACGCGGTCCTGCTCTTCGGCTACGGCTTCCCGCGCCACCATGGCGGCCCGCTGCACCACGCCGACACGATCGGCGCCGCCACGCTGATCCAGCGCATCGAGACCTACGCGCAAGAAGACCCCTACTATTGGCAGGTCCCAGCCCTCCTACGCGACATGGCCAAAACTGGCCAAACCTTCGCGGACATCAACAAAGAGCACGCAGATGGATCTTAGCTACTCCCCCGCCGAGATCGCCTTTCGCGAAGAGGTCCGGGACTTTCTGCATACAGAACTGCCGACAGACTTGTCTACGAAGGTCCGCAACACCGACCCACTTACAAAGCGGGACATGGAGCGCTGGCACGCGATGCTGAACGCCCGCGGCTGGCTCGCCACTACATGGCCCGAGGAATACGGCGGCACCGGCTGGACCCCGGTCCAGCGCCACATCTTCGAGGAAGAATGCTGCGCAGCGAACGCCCCGCGCATCGTCCCCTTCGGCCTTAACATGCTGGGGCCCGTCCTGATGAAGTTTGGCACGCCCGAGCAGCAGGCCGAATACCTGCCACGCATCCTCGACGGCACCGACTGGTGGTGCCAGGGCTATTCCGAACCCGGCGCGGGATCGGACCTTGCCAGCCTCAAGACCCGAGCCATCCGCGACGGCGATCACTACATCGTCAACGGCCAGAAGACCTGGACCACGCTCGGCCAGCACGCCAACCGCATCTTCTGCCTCGTGCGCACGTCCACTGAGGGCAAACCCCAGTCAGGTATCAGTTTTCTCCTAATCGACCTCGACACACCCGGCATCGAGATGCGCAGGATCCGCCTCATCGAAGGCGGGCATGAGGTCAACGAGGTCTTCTTCACCGATGTCCACGTGCCCGCGCGCAATCTCGTCGGCGAAAAAAACCAGGGCTGGACCATCGCGAAATACCTGCTGAGCCATGAACGCACCAACATCGCCGGCGTCGGCTTCTCCGCGCAGGGCTTCCAGGAGCTTCTGAACCTCGCCCGCCAGACCCGCCGGAATGGCAAACGCCTGATCGACGACCCGCTCTTCGCCGCGCGCCTCGCCGAGATCGAAATCGAGCTCGAGGCGATGAAGATCACCAACCTGCGCATGCTCGCGGCGGCACAGAAAAACGGCGCGCCCGGCCCGGAAGCCTCGATCCTCAAGATCAAGGGCACCGAGATCCGCCAGGCGATCAACGATCTCGCCCGCCGCGCCCTCGGCCCCGCCGCCTCGCCCTTCCCGTCCGAGGACCTCGACGGCAACGCCGCCCTCGCACCGCCCGAACACGCCCGCAACGCCGAGCGCTATTTCAACAACCGCAAGCTCTCGATCTTCGGCGGCTCGAACGAGATCCAGAAGAACATCCTGGCCAAGACGATGCTGGGGCCCTGAGCCATGGAGTTCGAACCCAACGAAGACCGCCGCCTCTTCACCGAAACCCTGACCCGGTATCTCGCCGAGCAATACCCGCTGGAGCACCGCACCGCGGTCGCCTACGAAACACCGTTCCACGACCCCGAAAAGTGGCGCGAGCTCACCGATCTCGGAGTACTTCACGCGCTGGTCCCGGAAGAGGCCGGCAGCATCGGTGGCACCGGGCACGACATCACCATGGTCTTCGAACCCCTCGGCCGCGCGCTCTGTCCCGAGCCCGTCCTGCCCGCACTCCTCTCCGTCACCGCGCTGACCGCCGCCGGCGCGGATGTCAGCGCGGCCCTGACCGGCGACATCACCTACGCCCTCGCGATCGGCGAACCAGATGCGCCCTACGGCTTGGACGCCCTCACCACGACCGCCACGCCGACCGCCGCGGGCTGGGCCCTCACCGGCCGCAAAAGCGTGATCTACGGCGGCCACATCGCCGACCGGATTCTCGTCGCCGCCCGCACCGACTCGCATCTGTCGCTCTTCCAGATCGACCCGGCCGATGCCGATATCACGTCATATGGCCTGATCGACGGCGGCGGCGCGGCCGAGCTGTTCCTCGATGCCACCCCCGCCGAACGCCTCCTCGCCAACGCCAACAACGCCCTCACGGACGCGCTCGACAAAGGCGCCCTCGCCCTCTGCGCCGAGGCCGTCGGCGCCATGCAGACCTGCCACGAAATGCTGCTAAACTACCTCAAGACCCGCCAGCAATTCGGCCGCCCGATCGGCAGCTTCCAGGCCCTGCAGCACCGCATGGTGGACCTCACCACCGAGCTCGAACAGGCCCGCTCCATCACCATCCTCGCCGCCAGCCGCATCGGCACCCCGCTGCAATCGCGCACCGTGTCGATGGCCAAGTCCCTCGTCGGCCGCGCCGCCAGGCACATGGCAGAAGAGACCATCCAGATGCATGGCGGCATCGCCATGACCTGGGATTACGCCGCCTCGCATTACGCCAAGCGGCTGGTGATGATCGATCACCAGCTGGGGGATAGCGATTATCATCTCGCAAAGGTCATGGAGGGCTACTAGGCACGGGCGGCGTGACGCACCCGGACCGGGATCCAGCCGAAGGCGCCGGTCCGGTGGCAGACCATCCCGCGGGCTGCCGTTGAACCGGCTTGCGTCGCACAGGTGGCCTACACCCGCGCACCACCCTTCCAGACCTCGCCGACGCCAAACTCCGGCGTCAGCCACACGAAATCCGCCACCCCTCCGGCCCGCAAACACCCCAGCTCCGCCTCACGCCCAATCACGCGCGCCGGAGCCTCCGTCGCCATCGCCAACGCCTTCTCCCACGGCTGCCCAACCTCCTCCACCATCACACGCACCGCCTGTGCCATCTCCAAATCCGCGCCGGCCAGCGTCCCGTCGGCCAGCGTCAACCGCCCGCCCGACCGCCGGATCTCGCGCCCGTTCAACGTGAATGACACCGCGTCAGATCCCGCCACCGCCATCGCGTCCGTCACCAGGAACACCTCGCCGGGCTCGGTCTTCGCCGCCAGCGCCGCGCGCATCACCGCCGGATGCACATGGTGCCCGTCCGCGATCAGCCCCGCCGACAGGCCGCCCTCCGCCAGCGCCGCCCCAACAACCCCGGGCTCACGGCTCCCCATCTGGCGCATCGCGTTGAAGAGATGCGTCACGCAGGTCGCCCCCGCCGCCGCCGCCGCCCGGCAGGTCTCGAACTCCGCATCCGTGTGCCCCAGCGACACCACGACACCCGCCGCCGCCATCCGCGCGATCTGCTCCGCGGACACCGACTCCGGCGCAACGGTCACCAAAAGCGACGGCAGCCGCGCCGCCGCCTCCAGCACAAGCGCCAGGTCCGCCTCCTCCATCGGCCGGATCAACGCCGGGTCATGCGCGCCCTTCTTCGCCACCGACAGGTGCGGCCCCTCCAGATGAAGCCCGACGATGCCCGGCACACCCGCCTCGACCGCAGCAACCGCCGCCTCGACCGCCGCGACCGTCCGCTCCGGCGTGTCCGTGACCAAGGTCGGCAACAGCGCCGTCGTCCCCAAAGACAAATGCGCCGACGCGATCCGCTCCAGCACGGCCACCGAGGGGTCGTCGTTGAACATCATCCCGCCGCCGCCATTGACCTGCAAATCCACGAAGCCCGGCGCCAGCACGCCCGGCCCGAGTTCCACCACCTCGACCCCTGCCGGCGCCTCGCCCACCGAAAGCACGGCCCCGTCGTCGACCACCAAAGCCGCCCCCGGCCGCATCTCGCGCCCGTTGAACACCGCGTCTGCCAGATACGCCCGCATTCAGATCGTCTCCGTCACCTTGCGCAGATGTCGCGGCGCATCCGGGTCGAGCCCCCGCGCCGCCGCCACCCGCTCCACCATCGCGTAGACAGAGACGATCAGCGCGATCGGATCGGTCAGCGGATGCCCCATCCGCACGCTCGGCAACACCGTCGCCTTCCGCGCCTGCGACGAGGTAATAAACACCGACGCCTCCGATCCTGCGATCCGGTCCGCGACCTCGACCATCGCGGGTTCCGCCGCATCCCCCGCCGTGAGGAACAGCAAGGGGAACCCCTCGCCCACGATCGACACCGGCCCGTGCAGGAACTCCGCCGAGGAATAGGCCTCGCCATGCACCCGACAGGTCTCCTTGAACTTCAACGCCGCCTCATGCGCCATCGCATATCCCGGCCCGCGGCCCAGCACGTAGAGCGACCCCCAGCCCTCGAGCGCCGCCCGGAACTCCGGCCAGTCGAACGCCGTCGCGTCCCGCAACGCCTCGGGCAACGCCTCGATCGCCCGCAACAAATCCGCATCCCGCCGCCACTCCGCGACCAACAGCAGCCCCGCCACCGCCGAGGTCACGAAAGTTTTCGTCGCCGCCACCGACAGCTCCGGCCCGGCGTGGATGTCCAGCGTGTGGTCCGAGACCTCTGCGAGCGGCGAGCCCGGATGGTTCGTCACCGCCACCGTCAACGCCCCACCCTCCCCGGCGGCGCGCGCCAGTTCCACGATGTCCGGGCTTTGGCCTGACTGCGACACCGAGAGGCACGCCGCGCCCTTCAGCCGCAACGGCGACCGGTAGATCGAAGCCACCGACGGCCCGACCGAGGCCACCGGCACACCCGCGAGAATCTCGCAAACGTATTTCAGATAGGTCGCGACGTGGTCCGACGACCCCCGCGCCACGGTCGCCAGAAAGGGCGGGTCCAGCGCCCGCAGCGCCTCCGCCGTCTCGGCAATCGCCCCGCGCCCCTCCGCCAAGAGCCGCGCCACCGCGTCCGGGATCTCCAGAATCTCGCGCCGCATCCGCGTGTCGGTCATGCCGAGCCCTCCGCTAGCCGCAATTCGGCAACGAAATCATAGCTGTCGCCGCGATAGACGGACCGCGTGAATTCAACCACGCGCCCGTCCGCAAGGTAAGAGGTCCGCGCGATCCGTAAACCGGCCATGCCCGGCTCCACCCCCAACAGATCCGCGTCCTCGTCGCCCAGATTGATCGCCGAGATTTTCTGGATCGCCCGCACCGGCCGTTTCCCGTCCCGCTCCAGCTCCTCGTAGAGCGAGGCGGTGACCTCGGTCGGGTTCGGCAGGATGTCCACCGGCAATGAGGCGCGCTCGATCGCCATCGGCTGCCCCGACGCAATCCGCAGCCGCGCCAGCCGCGACACCGACTCGTCCGCGCCAAGCGCCAGCGCCACGACCTCTTCCGGCGCGGGCAGGAACACGCCGCGTTCGAGCCATTTCGACTCCGATTCATACCCGCGCCGCGCCATGTCCTCGGTGAAGGATGTCAGCCGAGACAGCGATTGCTCCACCCGCCGGGTCTTCGGCGCCACGAAGGACCCCGACCCCTGCCGCTGCGTGATCAGCCCGTCCTCGACCATCGCCTGCGTCGCCTTGCGCACCGTCACGCGGGAAAGCCCGGTCAAGGCCGCCAACTCCCGTTCCGGCGGCAACGGCGATTCAGGCGGCAACAATCCCTGCTCGATCCCCTCCTCGATCCGCCGCCGAAGCTGCAGATAGCGCGGCCCGCTGCCGGGGGTCAGCCAGTGCTCGGGCCGGAGAAACTCCGCGACGGTCATGCGCCCGGCTCCAGCCGCGCCGCCAGCCGCAACGCTCCGTCCAGCGCCGAGCCCTGCGGTTCCACCAGCGCCCGCGTGAACACCTCTCCCAGGTACCCCGCATAGCGCGGCCCGATCCCGCCGATCAGGCACAGCGGATCACCCTTGGCGAACCCGAGCACCCCCAGCGCCGCTTCCAGATACCGCGCGCCCTCGGCGACCAGCGCCCGCCCCACGGCGTCCCCCGCATCCGCCGCGTCCAGCACAACCGGCGCGAACCGCGCGAACCCGTCCGGCGCCGCGTCATTGGCGAAAAGCACCACCGCGCTCTCGTCCTCGAACTCCGCCAGCACCCCCGCCAGCAGATCCGACCCGTCCCGCAGTCCGTCGCGCCACTCCAGCACCGCCGACAAGGCCGCGCGCCCCAGCCAGGCGCCCGAGGCCTGATCCCCCAGAACCAGCCCCCATCCTCCGATGAAAGTCCGATGAAATTCCGATTGTTTTCCGACAAAGGATCCGGTGCCCACGGCAGCCAGAAATCCGTCGCTGTCACCCAGCGCCCCGGTCATATTCGTGGCCCGGTCATCGCTCACCTCGGCCACCTCGAACGGCAACGCGTCGGCCACCGCCCGGGCCAGTGTGTCGTTGATCACTCCGGCAAGCCCGAGATAAGCCCGCGCGCCCGGCAGGACGCCCTCGCCCAGCCTGGCCTCCTCACAGGCTGCGGCCAGCGTCTCCCGGATCGTCGCCACCGCGCCCTCCAGCGAGGTCGCCGGGTTCGCCGCCGGTCCCGATGCGGTGCCCAGCACCGTCCCGTCCGCCGCGGCGAGCGCAACACGACAGCGCGATCCGCCACCGTCCACGCCGATCAGATATCCAGAACCCGATTGCGCCATAAGATACCTATATAATACCTTTAATCGATTTCAAAGACAAATCCGAGGCCAGATCACCCAAAATCTCAACCTGAGAGTCATCAATTCAGGAAGCGATGGACAAAAGGTATTAAATAGGTATTCTGCTTGGACAAGGGGGGAGATTCGCGTGACGGAGCGGCAGACAGAGGCCATTCATCCCGATGCCGTCGGGCTCGACATGCTCGCCGATGAGCAGGTCTTGTCCCGCTATCTCTCCGGTCACATCGCCGCACTACACGCCGTCGAAACAGCCCTGCCCGACATCGCCCAGGCCGCCGAACGCGTCGCCGAAACCCTGCGCGGTGATGGCCGCTTGGTCTACGCCGGCGCGGGGTCTTCCGCGCTGCTGGCCAGTGCTGACGGGCTCGAACTCGCCGGCACTTTCGGCACCGCGCCCGACCGCGTTCTGCTCCTGATGGCCGGCGGCCTGCCGCAGACCAGCGAAATGCCCGGCGGCACCGAGGACGCCACGGCCCTCGCCGACCAGGATGCCGCCCGGATCCGCCCCACAGACACCGTGATCACCGTCGCCGCCAGCGGCTCGACTCCTTATGCGCTCCGCATCGCCGAGCGTGCACAAACCCTTGGCGCGAATACGATTTGCATCGCCAACACACCCAAGGCGCCGCTCTTCGAGCATGCCGATATCGCGATCTGCCTGCCAACGCCGCCCGAGATGGTCGCGGGCTCTACCCGCCTTGGCGCGGGCACGGCCCAGAAGGCCGCTCTGAACATGATCTCGACCCTCGCGGGCCTGCGCCTCGGCCATATCCACGACGGGATGATGGTCAACCTGCGCGCCGACAACGCCAAGCTCAAAGACCGCGCCCGCCGGATCGTGCAACGCATCACCGGCGCGTCCGAGATCGCCGCCGCCGATGCACTCACCCAGAGCCAGGGTGCCGTGAAACCCGCCATCCTGCTGCTCAAGGGTGCCGACGATCCCGCGGCGCTGCTCGCGCGGCACGACGGCCACCTGCGATCCGCGCTTGACGCGCTGGCGGCTAAAGCGCCAGCCTGACTTCAGTTAAAGGACAAACAAGGAGAGGAACACATGACACATTTCAAACTGACCGGCGCGCTGCTCGCGACGACCGTGCTCGCCGCCCCGGTCTTCGCCGTCGATATCACCATCGAAAGCTGGCGCAACGACGACCTGACGCTGTGGCAGGACAAGATCATCCCCGCCTTCGAGGCCAAACACCCCGACATCAACGTCACCTTCGCGCCCTCGGCGCCCGCCGAATACAACGCCGTCCTGAACTCCAAGCTCGACGCGGGCTCTGCGGGTGACCTGATCACCTGCCGCCCGTTCGACGCCTCGCTGGCGCTCTATGACGCGGGCCATCTGGCGGCCCTCAACGACCTGCCTGGCATGGATAATTTCTCGGACGTGGCGAAGTCCGCCTGGACCACCGATAACGGCTCGGCCACCTTCTGCGTGCCGATGGCCTCGGTGATCCACGGCTTCATCTACAACAAGGACGCCTTTGCCGAGCTTGGCCTCGACGTACCCACCACCGAGGCCGAGTTCTTCGCCGCGCTCGACGCGATCAAGGCGGACGGCGGCTACATCCCGATGGCAATGGGCACCAACGACCAGTGGGAAGCCGCCACCATGGGCTACAACAATATCGGCCCGAACTACTGGAAGGGCGAAGAGGGCCGCCTGGCTCTGATCTCCGGAGACCAGAAGCTCACCGATGAGGCCTGGGTCGCGCCCTATCGCCAGCTCGCCAAGTGGGGCGATTACCTTGGCGACGGGTACGAGGCGCAGACCTATCCAGACAGCCAGAACCTCTTCACGCTTGGCCGCGCCGCGATCTATCCGGCCGGCAGCTGGGAAATCAGCGGGTTCAACGCGCTTGCCGATTTCGAGATGGGCGCCTTTAGGCCGCCGGTCGCGAACGCGGGCGACGACTGCTACATCTCGGACCACACCGACATCGCCATGGGGCTGAACGCGGCCTCCGAGAACGCCGAGGCCGCGCGGACCTTCCTCGAATGGATGACCACCGAGGAGTTCGCGACGATCTATGCCAACGCCCTGCCCGGATTCTTCTCGCTGTCGAGCTTCGACATCCCGATGGAGGATCCCCTGGCGCAGGAGTTCGTGTCCTGGCGCGGCGAGTGCAACTCGACGATCCGGTCGACCTACCAGATCCTGTCGCGTGGCACGCCGAACCTTGAAAACGAGACCTGGAACGCGTCCGCGCAGGTGATCAAGGGCGCCGAAAGCCCCGAGGACGCGGGCGCGCGGCTGCAGGACGGCCTCGCGAGCTGGTACGCGCCGCAGCAGTGAACAAGGCTCGGGCGGCTGGAAACGGCCGCCCGTCCCCGGTACGTTGTTAGCGCAATCACATGCAAAATCAAGGACTTGACCCCGTGTCCCAGCTAGGACACCCGCGCCGCGCACGCCGCCGCCCCATCCGCTGGCACATCGTCGTGTTCCTCGCCCCCGCCGTGCTCGTCTACACGGCAATCATGATTTTCCCGCTCTTCAACACGCTGCGTCTGGCCCTTTTCACCGAGGTCGACAACGTCCGCCATTTCACCGGCCTCGATAATTTCCGCACCCTTTTCGGCGATCCCCGCTGGTCGGAGAGTTTCTGGAATGCGCTCGGCAACAACTTCTGGTTCTTCTTCATCCATATGCTGGTCCAGAACCCGATCGGCATCCTCCTCGCCGCAATCCTCAGCCACCCCCGCCTCCGCTTCGCCGCCCTCTACCGGTCGGCGATTTTCATCCCAACGATCCTCAGCTTCGTCATCGTCGGCTTCGCCTGGAAACTGATCCTGTCGCCGATCTGGGGCATCGCCCCGGGCATGCTCGATGCCGTCGGGCTCAAATTCCTCTACGCCCCCTGGCTCGGGAAAGAGGAATACGCCCTGACCACGCTGTCGCTGGTCTCGGTCTGGCAATTCGTCGGCATCCCGATGATGCTGATCTACGCCGCCCTGCTGACGATCCCCGACGAGATCCTCGAAGCCGCCGAGGTCGAGGGCATCACCGGTATGGCGGCCTTCTGGAAGATCAAGTTGCCGCTGATCCTTCCCTCGATCGGCATCATCTCGATCCTCACCTTCGTCGGCAACTTCAACGCCTTCGATCTGATCTATGCCGCCCAAGGCGCGCTCGCCGGGCCGGATTTCTCCACCGATATCCTCGGCACCTTCCTCTACCGCACCTTCTTCGGCTTCCAGCTGCAGCTCGGTGACCCGCACATGGGTTCCGCTATCGCCACGGCGATGTTCGTGATCATCCTGATCGGCGTCTGCATCTACCTCTTCGGGATCCAGACCCGGATGCGCAGGTACCAGTTCTGATGCACAAGGCCCGCCGCAATCCCGTCAACGTCGCCGCGATGCACGCCATCCTGATCGTCTACACGATCATCGCGCTCTTCCCGGTCTTCGTGATCCTGATCAACAGCTTCAAATCCCGCCGCGCGATCTTTCGCGAACCGATGGCGATGCCCAACACCGACACCTTCAGCCTGATCGGATACGAGACGGTGCTGAAACAGGGCGACTTCTTCGGCTACTTCCAGAACTCGATGATCGTGACGGTGTGTTCGCTGTTCTTCATCCTCTTGTTCGGGGCGATGGCGGCCTTTGCGCTGGCCGAGTACCGGTTCAAGGGCAACACGCTGATGGGGCTTTATCTGGCGCTCGGCATCATGATCCCGATCCGGATCGGCACCGTGGCGATCCTCGAGCTGATGGTTTCCACCGGCCTCGTGAACACTTTGATGGCTTTGATCCTGGTCTATACGGCGCAAGGCCTTCCGCTGGCGGTGTTCATCCTCAGCGAGTTCATGCGAGGGGTCTCGGACGACCTCAAAAACGCTGGCCGCATCGACGGTCTGTCGGAATACACCATCTTCTTCCGCCTCGTTCTGCCGCTCGTCCGGCCCGCGATGGCGACGGTGGCGGTGTTCAACATGATCCCGATCTGGAACGACCTGTGGTTCCCGCTGATCCTCGCCCCGGCCGAGGAGACAAAGACGCTGACGCTGGGGTCCCAGGTCTTCATCGGCCAGTTCGTCACCGACTGGAACGCCGTCCTCTCGGCGCTGTCGATGGCGATCCTGCCGGTCCTCATCCTCTACGTCATCTTCTCGCGGCAGCTGATCCGCGGCATCACTTCGGGAGCCGTCAAATGACCCGCGTCATGATCGCCGGGCTGGGCAACATGGGAATGTCCCATGCGCTGGCCCATTACCATCACCCCGGCGCCGAGCTCGTCGCTCTGGTCAATCGCTCGCCCGTCGACCTGCCGCCAGAGCTGGACGGCTACCCGCTCTTCACGACCTTCGAAGAGGGCCTCGCCACGGCGCCCGACCTCGTCTGCATCGCCACCTATTCCGACAGTCACGCCGACTACGCCGTCGCCGCGATGGACCTGGGTGCCCATGTCTTCGTCGAAAAACCGCTGGCCACCACCGTCACCGATGCCGAACGCGTGGTCGCCAAGGCCGTCGAGACCGGCCGCAAACTCGTCGTCGGCTACATCCTGCGCCACCACCCGTCCTGGATGCGCCTCATTGCCGAGGCCCGCGACCTCGGCCCGCCCTTCGTCTTCCGACTCAACCTCAACCAGCAATCCGACGGGCCGACCTGGGAGACGCACAAGGCGCTGATGCAGACGACCTCGCCGATCGTCGATTGCGGCGTGCATTACGTCGACGTGATGTGCCAGATCACCGACGCCCAGCCCACCCGCGTGCACGGCATGGGCCTGCGGCTTTCGGACGAGATCGCCGAGGACATGTACAACTACGGCCAGTTCCAGGTGCTCTTCGATGACGGCTCGGTCGGCTGGTACGAGGCCGGCTGGGGCCCGATGATGTCGGAAACCGCATTCTTCGTGAAGGACATCGTCTCGCCCAACGGCGCCGTCTCGATCACCGACGAAAGCAAGGGCGACAGCGACAGCGTCGACGGACATACCCGCGTCGGTGCCATCCGGGTGCACAGGCTGGACGGTGACGAGGTTGTCGAGATGCCCGGCGAGCCCGGCCACCAGGAGCTTTGCGATGCTGAGCAGGCCTACATGCTGCGCGCCATCGCCGAGGATATTGACCTGACCCGCCACATGGCCGACGCGGTGCAGTCCTTGCGCATTTGCCTGGCCGCCGACGAGAGCATCCGCACCGGCCAAGCCATCGACCTGAAAGCCCGCCCATGACCGCGCTCACGCTGAAGAACGTCTACAAATCCTTCGGCAAGGTCGAGGTCCTGAAAGACATCAACCTGACCGTCGAAGAGGGTGAGTTCGTCGTCTTCGTCGGCCCCTCGGGCTGCGGCAAGTCCACGCTGTTGCGTGTCATCGCCGGGCTCGAGGACGCCACCGAGGGCACCGTCGAGATCGCCGGCGCCGTGGTCAATGATGTCTCTCCGGCCAAGCGGGGCATCGCCATGGTGTTCCAGACCTACGCGCTCTACCCGCATCTCACCGTGCACGGCAACATGGCGCTGGGGCTCAAGCAGGAAGGCCAGCCCAAGGACGTCATCGAGGCCCGCATTGCCGAGGCCGCCCGGATGCTGCATCTCGAGGACTACCTCGCCCGTCGCCCCGCCGAACTGTCAGGTGGCCAGCGCCAGCGGGTCGCCATCGGCCGCGCCGTGGTGCGCGAGCCCAAGCTCTTTCTCTTCGATGAACCGCTTTCGAACCTCGACGCCGCACTGCGCATGAACACCCGCGTCGAGATCGCGGACCTGCACCGCAAGCTCGACACCACGATGATCTACGTCACCCATGACCAGATTGAGGCGATGACGCTCGCCGACCGGATCGTCGTGCTGCGCGACGGGATCGTCGAACAGGTCGGCGCCCCGATGGAGCTTTACAACAACCCCGCCAACCAGTTCGTCGCGGGCTTTCTCGGCGCGCCGTCGATGAACTTCCTGCCTGCCGCCCGTGTCGGGCATACTGGCGAAACCCTAGGCATCCGCCCGGAACACATCCGCATCGGCGACGCGGGCCGGCTGCACGGCAAGATCACCCATGTAGAGCATCTTGGCGGCGACACCAACGTGCTCGCCGCCCTGGACACCGGCGAGCCCGTCACCATCCGCCTCTTCGGCCAACACGCCCATGCGGTCGGAGAAGACGTGGCTCTCGATTTCGACGACAGCGATGCGTTCTACTTCGACGCGCAAGGCGCCCGGCTGACCTGAGCCGTGGATTCGCGGCCTTCAGAATAACCGTGGCCCAGCGGAACCCGGACTTTGTTGTCCGCCTTCATGCTGATGGGACCCCGTGACGCGCGAGCAGACCCGCGAGCTGCCAATGAACTGCTCGCGCCAGTCGACCACAGCGTGGAGGTTTATTAGCCAGAGACCGAAGGGAAATGGGACTGTTTCGTCCACATCAGACCTCTTCGACCGTTGTTGGATAGTCGGGACGAATGTCGCTGACTGCCGCGCCGAACTCACCAAAGCCGGAGCCGAGATCTCGGTGACGTGTTTGTAGCAGGCATTCGATCGATCAGGACCGGTCGCGAATGCCCGCCGTAGATTCGCCTGAATGCGGACACAATTCACTCAACCCGGCCGCCGTTTCGTCAATAATGCCCGGCGAAAAATGGCGTTTGTTTCCGGTCCCGGATCGCTGAACCATGGAATTGCCCTGAAATCGCCGCAGTTCCGTGGTTTGCCACATTTTCGCCACGATTCACTCCGAACACAACTGATCTGTCTGACTGTCTAGGGGCGCGGGGCAACTCGCGGGGTGGAATGACACACACGAAAAAGAGCGAAACAATTCCGCGCAATTGCGCAGTCGATTCGGCGCCGGGGTCAACGGATCGACCCGGGCTCGCCGGACTGAAGCGCTTTGCGCGCAACGAGGATGGCAGCTTCATCATCTTCGGGCTTTTCATGTTCGTGCTGCTGCTTTTGGCCTGCGGCATGGGGCTCGACATGATGCGTCTGGAAACGGCGCGGGTGAAGCTGCAGACAACCGTCGACCGGGCCGCCCTCGCGGCCGCCAACCTGAACCAGGAACTTCCGCCGGAAGCGGTCGTCGCGGATTATTTCGAGAAGGCCGGGATCGGCGAATTCCTGAGCGGCGTCACGGTCACCGAGGATGTCGGGTTCCGCAATGTGCAGGTCGACACCTCGCTGGACATGCCGATGCATTTCATGAGCCTGGCGGGCGTCAACACGCTGCCCGCCCCGGCCTGGGGCGCGGCGGAAGAGTCGATCGGCGATGTCGAGATTTCCATGGTGCTTGACGTTTCGGGGTCCATGGGCCGGTACAGCCGGCTCGACAACCTCAAGCTTGCCGCCGAGGATTTCGTCGATACGGTCTATGGCACCACGACGCGGGGGATCGTGTCGACCTCGATCGTGCCCTACGCGACCCAGGTGAATGCCGGGCAAGAGCTGTTGCCGCGCTACAACGTGGTGCCGTCCATGCATGGCGATTCCTACTGCGTGAACTTCGAGCAGGACGTGTTCGGCGACATGGGCCTCTCGACGACCGTTGCCCTCGAACAGACCCAGCATTTCGACCCGTGGTATACATCGCAGGACCTGCGCCTGCCGGTTTGCCGGGAGGATGCCGGCGTCGATATCCTCGCCTGGTCGCGCGATCCGGCGGAAATCAAGGCCCGCGTCAACGCCTTCACCGCCGGTGGCAACACCTCGACCGATGTGGGCGTGAAGTGGGGGAACGCCCTGCTCGATCCGGGTTCGCGCGACGTGCTGCACAGCCTCGCCGATGACGGGTTGGTCGATGACTCGCTCCGCGGACGTCCGTTCCAATACGGCAGCGCCGACGCGATGAAGGTTCTCGTGGTGATGTCCGACGGCGTGCACACGCAGCAATACTATATGAAGCCGCCATACCGCGGCGCGATCCTGACGGACGTCTGGGCGACCTTCGATGGCAACGCCGTGGACGAATTCTCGATCTGGAGTGGTGACGGCCCCGCGCCGGATGAAGCCAACAACTGGCAGACGCCGGACAACGAATTCTACCATCCCGGAACCCGCACCTGGGACAACCAGCCGGTCGGGGGCAGCGACGCGCGGCGCCTGACCTACCAGGAGCTTTGGGCAAGCGTGACCGTCCGCTATCACGCCGAAAACCACATCCGCCCGGTGCACGGCGTCGCCGGCCGCAACGAAATCCTGAATTCCTACACCTACATCCGCCCCAGCGACAAGAACGACAATCTGCTGGAGGCCTGTGGCGCCGCGAAGACCGAAGGCGTGGTCGTCTTCACCGTCGGACTGGAGGTCACGCAGGCGTCCGGAGACCTGCTGGAGGCCTGCGCAAGCTCGCCCAACCACTATTTCCTCGTCGATGGAAAGGACCTGAGCTACGCCTTCAAATCCATCGCCGGCCAGATAAATCAGTTGAGGCTGACCCAATGAAACGTCTGCTGGATCTCCTCCGGTCGCGCACCTTCCGCGAAGACGGCAACGCGTCGATCGAGTTCGTGCTGCTCTTCCCGGTCTTCATCTCGATCTTCGGCTCGGCCTTCGAGGCGGGTCTCTTGACCTCGCGCCAGGCGATGCTGGAACGCGCCACCGAAGTCGCGGTCCGTGACCTTCGGCTGGGCGTCGGCACGGTGGCGACCCATGACGATCTCAAGGCCCGGATCTGCAATGTCGCGGGGCTCATTCCCAATTGCGACGAGACCTTGCTGATCGAACTGGTGCCGGTGAGTACCCAGACCTGGGACATGCGCTGGGGCGAGTTCCGCTGCATCGACCGCGACGAAGACATCACCCCGGTGACGAGCTTCGCGCAAGGCGGCTCCAACGAGTTGATGCTCGTGCGGGTCTGCGCGGTCGTGAACCCGATGAACCCGGTGGCCGGCCTCGGCCTGAAACTGCCCAAGGTCAATTCCTCGGACTACGCGCTCGTCGCCGCGTCGGCCTTCGTCAACGAACCGAGCTAAGGGGGCTGTTATGAACCTTCGCAAACGCATCCTGCAGTTTCGTCGCGACAGTGACGGGGGCCTCTCGGTCGAGGCCGTCATGATCATCCCGCTTCTGCTTTTCGCCTATCTGGGGTTCTTCGTGATGGTTGACGCCTTTCAGTCGAAAAGCGTGAACATCAAGGCCGCGGCGACGATCGGCGATCTGCTCTCGCGCGAGACGAACGAGATCAACGCCGAGTATATCGACGGGCTGAACGAGGTTCTGGACTTCCTGACCCATTCGACCCACCCGACCCTGATGCGGGTTTCGGTCGTGCGTTACGACGGGGATGACGACAAACACATCCTCGTCTGGTCGCATGCCACCAACGGGATCGAGGACATCACCGAGGGCACCATGGGCGAGCTCGAGCCGCACATCCCGGTCATGCAGGACGCCGGAAGCATCATCGTGGTGGAAACCTGGATGGCCTACGAGCCGATCTTCAACATCGGTATCGAGCCGCAATACCTAGAAAATGTGATCGTCACGAGCCCCCGCTTCGCGCCGCAGCTGAAGTGGGAAGGCGCCTGAGCCACGCCGGATCCCGACCCTGCAATACGCCGTGACCGCGTACCCGGTGAAACCTCGTATAGGTTTGACCTCACTGAATTCCGGGGGGAGTTAGCCATGGATGCTCTCGAATTGACCATCGCCGCGCAGTCGGCCCATAGGGCAAGGACACCTGTCCTGAAACGCCTTTGCCACCGTTGCCACGGCACCGGCCAGGCGACGTGCCGGATCTGCAATGGAACCGGTAGTTCGTTGGCGCAATCCGCCCAATGGCATGCGCATGCGCACTGCTGCACGGGCTGCTACGGAACCAGGACCATGCGTTGCACGCACTGCGCCGGCGAAGGCTTCATCTGATCTGCGGCGGTCCGCACCAGGCCTGGCTTGAGCGCAGGATCTTCCCGTGATGGCACGCCGTGTGCGTCCGTCCACGGGGGGGCACCGGAGGCTGGTTCGACGGAAAAACTCAGACCCGCGGAGGCCCTCATCGTTTCTTCGAAACGACCGCCGCCCAGCACTCAATTCCAAGGCAGGACGACTTCCCGGTCGGAAAGTCGGTGGTGCCGCTGAAGGGACTCGAACCCCCGACCCCATCATTACGAATGACGTGCTCTACCAGCTGAGCTACAGCGGCCTCGTGGCGCGGTGTTTAGCACCAAGGATTTGTGACCGGTAGCCCCAAAATTACGCTTTCTCGGTGCTTTCCCCCTCGAGCACCTCGCCGTCCTTCGCGGGCTCTTCGACGGCCTCCTCGGGCGTCTCGGTGTCCCCGACAACCTCGGGGTCGACCACCGCGACCTCGCCTTTGGACGCCGCGCCAACGATCAGCGGCAGCATGCCGGTGGAGCCGCTCATCTCGCCCTCGGACGGCACCCGCCAGGACAGCGTGTCGAAGGCATGGCAGGCCTCGCAGACCGGCGCCCAGCTGCTTGCTACCGTCTGACAATTGTCGCAGACCCATTGCGGTCCGCGCGAGGCGCTCAGGGCCCGCGTCAGCCAGCCGCGCACGACCGCGTCCTCGGCTCCCGCGCCACGCTCGATCGCGGCCATGATCGTCAAGGACCGCGCCGTGGGCTGTTCGGTCGCAAGATCGCCCAAGGCGGCCCGCGCGCCGGGGAAATCCTCGGCGGCGATATGCAGCTCCGCCATCAGCATCCGGCTTTCGGGATCATCCGCGCGCGACTTCACCAGCCCGCGGAAACGCTTCAGCCGCGCTTCGGGGGTTTCGTCGGGCTCGATCTCGGCGAAAGCGGCGGCGAGGTCTGGATGCGGATGCACGTCCCAGGCCTTTTTCAGCACCTTCGTGGCGTAGCGCGGCTGGCGTTGCGCGATGTATCCGCGCGCGGCCATGGCGGCGGCGGGGATCAGATCGGGCGACAGACGATTTGCCTCGATCGCCGCGATGCGCGCCTCGATCGGCTGGTCTTCGTCGAACACCCCCTCGGCCTCGGACAGGGCGAGAACGGCATCGCGGCGGCGGTGAACGTCCTTCGGCAGTTGGCCGTATTTGCGCTTGGCGTCCAATGTCCGGCGCGCCCCGGTCCAGTCGCCGTGCTCGGCCTGCAGGCGCAACAGGATGTCCTGGGTTTCCTCATGCCTCGGTTTGAGATCGAACGCCTTCTCGGCCAGCTTCCGCGCGGTTTCGTTGTCGCCCGCCGCGAGCCGCTGTTTCATGATCCCGCGCACGCCGACGAACCGTGTCCGGTCATCGGTCAGGAGCCGCTTGTACACATCCTCGGCCTTCTTCGCGTCCCCCGTCATCTCGGCGGCCTGCGCCGCGATCAGGTTGGTCAGCTCGGGCCTGCGTAGATACCGTTCGGCCCGCGCGGCCTTGGTCGCGGCCACCTTCGCCTCGCCCGAAGCCAGCGCCATCAGCCCGTCGGCCAACGCCTGGAAGCCCTTGCGCTCGCGGTTGCGATCGAAATAGCGCGAAATCGCCGTCTCGTCGCCGTTGACGAAGCGGATCGTGGCCACCAGCAAACTGAGCAGTTTCAAAGCCACCCAGACCACCACCACCAGCGCCACCAAGGCGATCACCGCCGCGAGCGGGCCAAGGGTGAATTCGGTCGACGCGATCGAGATGCGGATGCCGCCCTCGACCTCGAGAAGGTACCCCGCGCCGAGGGTCAATGCCGCGATGATGACGACGAACAGGATGATCTTTATCAGGGACCAAAGCATGGATGTCGTCCTCAGTTGCTATCCAGTTGCGCGGCAAGATCCGCGAGCGCGTTCAACGCCGCGCGCCGGGTCTCGGCCTGGCCGACCCAGGCGCTCAGCGCCGCCTGACCCGCCTCGGGAAGCGCCGCGACCTCCGTCAGGGCGCCGTCGAGGTCCCCCTCGCCCAACGCCGCCTCGGCCCGCGAGAGCACCGCATCCGGGTCGTCGCCTTCCCGAGGCTCGAGCGAGCGCGCGCCAAGCTGCGTGCGCAGGAAAGCCGTAACGGGGTTCACATCACCGCTGTCGGCGGCGGCGCGGGTCGCATCCGCAAGTGCTGCGCGCGCCGCATCCGGGAAGCTCTCCTGCAACGCCGCCAGGCTCGGCACGCCCTCCTCCGCAAGGTCGGTCAGCGCGGTATCGGCGGAGACATCTGCGCTGTCGTTCAGCACCGCCAGCGCTTGCGAGTAGCCACTGCCCGTGTCCAGCGCGACTTCGATCTCGGCCAGTGCGGCCCGCGCCTCGGCCGCCCGCGCCGCCGCCATCGCCTGCAATTCCTGCTCCGAGGCCGCCGCCCGTGCCGCCTCGATCTCTGCGAGTTTCACGTCGAGCGCCGCCTGCACTTCGGCAAAGCGTTCGCCCACCTGCGCCTCCATCGCCGCGACCTGCCGGTCATAGGCGTTGCGAATCTCTTCGGGCAGCTGCGCCATCGGGATCGGCTGGGTCTCCACTTCGGCCACCCGCGCATCCGTCGTATCGATCCGCGCCGAGAGCCCGTCGACCGCCTCCGACAGCGCGATAACACCCGTGGAAAGCTCCGCCTGCCCAGCTTCCAGGCCCGCCACAGCGTCCGTCACCGGCGCAATATCCGGCACGCCGTCGCGCACCGCCGCGATCTCGCCCCGCAACGTGCCGATCTCAGACTTCAACTCCTCCATCTCGGTCCTCAGCGCCTCGGTATCGCCGCTGCCCAATCCGGCCCAGCCACGTTCGCTCGCGATATAGAGCGCCGCCGCACCGAAGAACGCGGCGACCGCGCCACCGACAAGGACCGGGAAGAACCCGACCCGCTGCACCTCGACACGCGCCGGGGTTGGAGGTGTTGGCGCCGACTCAGGCTCAGACTCAGGCTCAGGCTCAGGCTCAGGCTCAGGCTCAGCAAAAACGTCGTCCGACGCGCTGTCTACCGCTTCATCCGCACCCTCTATAGCGTCGGTCGCTTCTTCGGCCTCGCCGTCCGCTCCATCCGACACCTCGCCACTCTGTGTCATCTCATCTTCAGGCGCCGCCTCCTCACGGGGCGCCTCCACCGACTCGCCACCCGTGCCGCCATCCTCAGGCGTGGCCTCTGCGGCACTCACGGTATCTTCGGCAGACCCACCGGCCTCCTGAACAACCGCATCCTCGATGCCGTCCGCCTCGGCATTCTCCGTGGACGCTGCCTCCGGCGCGCTCTTGCCCTTGGATTTGCGTGATCTCGCCACCTGGCCCAACCTTTTCGAATCTTTCTCTCGCACACCGGCGCCCGGCAGCACGGGTCAGCTTAGCCCGCGCACCCGCACGCCTCAAGTCAACGAGGGGGTGTAAATCGTCGCGAGGGCGCCGAGCATCCCTTGCGCGTCCAAGGTCTCGGCAACAAGGGGAATTTCCGGGCGAAACTCGCTCCACGCCGCCGCCACCGCGGGGCTGAGCGCCACCGGACGCAACACCGCCCGGCTCCCCGCCACCGTCCGCGCCAAAAGCCCCGCCGAGCGCGGCGAGAACATCGGCAGCACCACATCGCCTGCCGCCAACGCCTCCCGCGCCGCCACCGAAAGCTCCGCCGGCTCCTGCTCATAGACCTCGACGGACCCGACGGTCAGCCCGGCCGCCCGCAACCGACCCGCCACATCGCCACGCGTGTGCGCCCCATGCGCGTGCAGCAACCGGCCCTCCGGCGCGGCCGCCGCGACCATCGCCACCAACTCCTCCGCCGAGCCTCCGGCCGACACCGCGTCGAACCCGCACTCGCGCGCCACCTCCGCCGTCCGGTCCCCCACGCACCAGGCGCGCAGCCCGTCGCCATCGCCCAGCGCCCGCGCCCCATGCTCGGAACTTAAAAGAACCCCCGCCAGCCCCTCCAGGGATGGCGGCTCCAGGTACCGGATCGTCAGGGTCGGAGAGATCACCACCCGCAGATCCCCAAACGCCACCCGGCACTCGTCTGCGAACCGCTCTGCCTGCGCGCGGGGCCGGGTCAATAGCAGCGTCGGGCGATCGTTCATCGGCCTCCTGCCGGGATTGCCTGGGTCCGTTCAAGGTGTTACCTGCCCGGCACCCACCACGCAACCGGCGGGCCGATGACCGACACCCTGACCCTTCTTGGCATCGAGAGCAGCTGCGACGACACCGCCGCTGCGGTGGTCCGCAATACATCCGGCCAAAAACCCGAGATCCTGTCGAACATCGTCGCAGGCCAGACCGACCTGCACGCGGCTTTTGGCGGCGTCGTTCCCGAAATCGCCGCGCGTGCGCATACCGAGAAGCTCGATCTCTGTGTCGAACAGGCCCTCGCCGAAGCCGGACTCACCCTCGCACAAATCGACGCCATCGCCGTCACCGCCGGCCCCGGCCTGATTGGCGGCGTCCTTGCCGGCGTCATGTGCGCCAAGGGGCTTTCCGCGGCCACCGCCAAACCTCTGATCGGCGTCAACCACCTTGCCGGCCACGCCCTGACCCCGCGCCTCACCGACGGCCTCGCCTTTCCTTACCTGATGCTGCTGGTCTCCGGTGGCCACTGCCAGTTCCTCGCCGTGCATGGCCCGCAAGAGTTCACCCGCCTCGGCGGCACCATCGACGACGCGCCGGGCGAGGCCTTCGACAAGGCCGCCAAGCTTCTCGGCCTGCCGCAACCCGGCGGCCCCTCGGTCGAGCAGGCCGCAAAGACCGGGGATGCCAGACGCTTCTCCCTCCCGAGACCGCTGCTCGACCGCCCCGGCTGCGATCTCAGCTTCTCCGGCCTGAAAACCGCCCTCCTGCGCGCACGCGACGCCCTCGTCGCCGAGAAGGGGGGCCTCACCGAACAGGACCGCGCCGATCTCTGCGCCAGCTTCCAGGCCGCCATCGCCGAGGTCCTGGCCGAGAAATCCCGCCGCGCCCTAGCCGCGTCGCCGATGCCCGCCTTCGCCGTTGCCGGCGGCGTCGCCGCCAACCAAACGATCCGCGCCGCCCTCGAGCAGGTCGCCTCAGAGGCCAAAACGACCTTCACCGCCCCGCCTCTCGCGCTTTGCACCGACAACGCCGCGATAATCGCCTGGGCAGGGCTGGAGCGCCTCCGGACAGGCGAAACCGACGACCTCATCCTCGCCGCCCGCCCGCGCTGGCCGCTCGATACAACGAGCCAGCCGATGCTCGGCGGCGGCAAACGCGGGGCCAAGGCATGAGCGTCGCGATCCTCGGCGCTGGCGCCTTCGGCACAGCCCTCGCCATCGCCCTCGCCCGCAGTGGCGTGCCCATCACCCTGTGGTCCCACGACCCCGCCCACGCGGCCGAGATCCAGACCAGCCGCATCAACACCCGCCGCCTCCCCGGCCCGACCCTGCCCGAGACTGTCACCGCCAGCGGAGACATCACCGAGACCACCGAGGCCGCCACGATCCTCGCCGCCGTCCCGATGCAGGCGCTCGCCGGGACGCTCGCCACTCACACGGCCGCCCTGCAAGGCAAACCCATCATCGCCTGCTGCAAGGGCATCGACCTCGCCACCGGTCAGGGCCCCTCGCAAATCATCGCCGACGCCATCCCCAGCGCCACCCCCGCCCTGCTCTCCGGCCCCAGCTTCGCGGCCGACATCGCCGCCGGCCTGCCCACCGCCCTCACCCTCGCTGCCTCGGACGAGACCACCGCCAAGACACTTCAACAACAACTCTCCACCGACACCCTGCGCCTCTACCGCAGCACCGACCTCACCGGAGTCGAACTCGGCGGCGCCCTGAAGAACGTCATCGCCATCGCCTGCGGCATCACCATCGGCGCGGGGCTGGGAGAAAGCGCCCGCGCCGCCCTGATGACCCGCGGCTATGCCGAGATGCTGCGCTTCGCCACGCGCCACGGCGCCAAAGCCGAAACCCTCGCCGGCCTCTCCGGCTTCGGCGACCTCGCCCTCACCTGCACCTCCGAAAAATCCCGCAATTTCTCCTACGGCCTCGCGCTCGGGCAAGCAGGCCACGCCGAACCCACCGCCACAACCGAAGGCATCGCCACCGCCCAGGCCGTCGCGCGCCTCGCCGAAACCCGCGCGCTGGATATGCCCATCACCACCACCATGGCCGCCGTCCTGACCGGCCAGCTCACCGTCAGGGACGCCACCAAGGCCCTGATGTCCCGCCCGCTCACAACCGAATAGCCCCACAGGCTGCATCTTCTCGGTGAAAATACGGCGGGGAGCGCGAGGGGGCGGAGCCCCTCGCACCAGTCGGCTCGCGCAGCGAGACGAAACCCGTTCCCCCAACCTAAAACCTCCGCTACCCTCCCCGGAAAGGAGACCCGCGATGAACTACTGGCTCTTCAAATCCGAACCCTCCGCCTGGTCTTGGGACGACCAGGTCGCGAAAGGCGCGCAGGGCGAGGAATGGGACGGCGTGCGCAACTACCAGGCGCGCAACCACATGCGCGCGATGAAGATCGGCGACCGGGGCTTTTTCTACCACAGCCAGAAGGACAAGGAGATCGTCGGCATCGTCGAGGTCATCGCCGAAAGCCACCCCGACAGCACCACCGAGGACGCGCGCTGGGATTGCGTCGACATCAAGGCCGTCACGCCGGTAAAAACCCCCGTCACCCTCGAGATGTGCAAATCCGACCCGCGCCTCGCCGACATGGTCCTGGTGAACAACACACGCCTCAGCGTGCAGCCCGTCACGGACGAGGAGTGGCGGATCATCTGCGAGATGGCGGGCGTCGCCCCCTGAGACCTAGAGCACGGTCACACCGTCGGCGCGGTCCGGCAAAGCCTCCAGCCCCAGGAACCGCAACACCGCCTCGCGGTCGCGCGACACCAGTGTTTCGGCCACCCCGGCATTCTCCATCAGGGTCTGGTAGATCCGCGAGATGCCGAATGTCACATCCGTCGGCGCATGGCATCCCGCCCGGAACCGTTTTCCGGCCGCGGTCAGCCGCGACACCGCGGTCTCCGTCGCACTGCTCATGTCCGAGAAGGTGATCTCGACGGTTTCCACCGTCTCCATGTCGATCAGGCTGCGGGTGCCCGCCCGCCCGATCTCGCTTCCGAAGGACCGATGCACCACCGCAAGGATGTCCGCGCGCGTGATTTCGTGCTCGTAGCGCACCCAGCGGAAATCCAGCGACGGAAAATACAGAACGCTGACAGACATGGTTACCCCAACCTCACCCTGCGCTAGGCAAGGCGTGGCGCATCCGCGCCGGAAAGCGAGTCACGCTCGCGCCAGAATTGCGACATGGACTCCCCTTTACGACTGCAGACCGCAGGTCAAACTCTACCCCTGAGTGTCTCATAGGCGACTCTCGACAGAAAATCACCCCGGCAAATCCCATGTGACCCAACGTTCCTGACGTCCACGTCAGCTTTATCGCGCACATTCCCCTTGGCCCGACACACCACGCCGGGCCATACTTGCGCCACCACACCCGGCTGGAGGTTCCCCATGGAAATTCTCAACGTTCTCGCCGCCGGCGCCGCTGCGTGGGTCTTCGGCGCGGTCTGGTACATGGCGATCTCGAAGGGCTGGATGGAGGCCTCGGGTCTCACGCCCGAAACGATCGACAACAAGAACCCGGTCCCCTACATCGTCAGCCTGATCGGCGCGATCCTGGTCGCGGGCATGCTGCGCCACGTGATGGCCAGCGCGGGCATCGACACCATGCTGAAGGCGCTGATGACCGGCGGCGGACTCGGGCTTTTCGCCGTGCTGCCCTGGATCGTCAACAACGTGCTTTACGGCCAGCGCGACAAACGCCTGATCTGGATGGATGGCGGCTACCCGGTGATCGGCATGACGATCATGGGCGTGGTTCTGCACGCCTTTTGACCGAAGCGGAGGTGATCCGGGCCGGTAACGGCCCGCCGCTGTTGTTGATCCACTCCAGCGTCGCCGGTGCGCGGCAATGGCGCGCCCTGATCGCCGCGCTGCAACATCGCCACCGGCTCCTCGCGCCCAATCTCTTCGGCTACGGCGCCACCCCGTCCTGGGCCGGGCCGCAACCGCAAACCCTCGCCGACCAGGCGCAGCTCCTCGTCCCGCTCCTTTCGAAAAGCGAGCCCATCACCCTGATCGGCCATTCCTTCGGAGGCAGCGTTGCGATGAAACTGGCCGAGCTCCACCCCACCCGCATCGACCGCCTGATCCTGATCGAGCCGAACCCGTTCCACCTTCTGGCCGAGGCCGGGCGCCATGATGTGCTCGACACGCTCCGCCCGTTGCAGGCTGCCATCAAGACCGCGGGCGGAAAGGGCGACTGGCCCGCCGCCGCCCGCATCTTCGCCGATTACTGGACCGGACCGGGCAGCTGGGACGCCATGCCGGCAGACCGCCAGGTCAAGTTCGCTGAAGCGCTGAAACCCAATTTCCACGAATGGGACGCGGTGATGTCCGAGACCACACCGCTGGCCAGCTGGGCCAAGGCCCTGCCACGCGCCACCACCGTGATCTCCTCAGAGGACACCACCGACGCGATCCTCGAGATCGAAACCTTGCTGCGGGCCGCCTGCCCGCACTGGCGCTACGAAAAGCTGCCCCAAGGCGGTCACATGGCCGCGCTCACGCATCCGGAGGCGATGCTGCCCCTGATCGAGGCCGCGCTCGCCTGAAATCGCCCCGTAGCGCCCGTCACGATCTGCAAAAAAATGGAGGGTCCCGACCCCATCGAGACCCTCCATCACCCCACGTGCTCCCTCAGCACCACACGTGTCTCTGATATAAGGTCTCGACCATCCTGGCCTGTTGCGAATTACCTACCTGAATCCGCCCGGCCTTGCAACTGATCTCTCCCTAAAAGTCGTTTACAAACAACCCTATACCGGTAACGCGGCATTAACCACGACTCACTCCGCGCGCAGCATGCCGCCGCGGCCGCCAAGGCCTCCGCGCAGTCACCGCCACACCCGCGTCCCCACGTGCAAAGGCCGGCGCCACGCCCCGGCCGATGCCCGTCGATGCGCCGGTGACCACCGCCAGCTTGCCCGTCAGGCCCGGATCCACGCCGCCTCCTCCTCGTCTCCGAAACGAAAACGGCGGCAGGGTCCCGCCCTGCCGCCGTCTCGTTATCGGTCGCGGGCGGCCAGGCCGCCGGGCGCTTAGCCGTACACCGACTCTTTGCCGAAATGCTTGGTCAGCATGTAGTAGACCACTGCGCGGTACTTGTTGCGCTCAGACCGGCCATAGGTGTCAATCACCGAGTTGATCGCGTCCATCAGCTGCGGCCCGTCGCTCAGCGCCAGTTTCTTGATCAGGAAGTTGTTCTTGACGGTTTCCAGCTCGTGTTCCTGGCCGGCCGCCACGGTCGAGGCATCGGCGTCATAAATCGCCGGCCCGCACCCGATCGTCACCTTGCGCAGCAGGTCCATGTCCGGCTCCATGCCGCATTTGTTACGCAGATCATCCGCATAGGTGGCGATCAGATCATCTCTTCGTCCCATAAGTCCCTCTCCAAAGTCTTGCCCGGCATATGCTGCCTCTGCGGCCGCCGGATCCACGTGGCGCACGTTAATCGCGAACGCCGAAACGGCAAAGGGGGAAAATTCCCTTCGCATTGCCCCTCGGGCCGGATTCGCGGCGATATCCGCCCGCGCGGGGCAGCAAATCCCTTCTCATCGCGGTTTCCTGTTGTATCCTCTGGCCAAGGTCACAGCGATGAGGGGGAAGAGCATGCACAGACGCGCGGGTTACCGGATCAGAACAACCTTCGCGGCCGCGGGCGTGGCACTCTTGATGGCCGGCGCGGCGGCGGCGGAATGCCTCGAGGGAAACTGCTCCAACGGAGTGGGCATCTTCGAATGGGACAGCGGCGACCGCTACGAGGGCGCCTTTCGCAACGGAGAGCTTCACGGCCGGGGCCGGATGTACTGGACCGACGGCACCCGCTACTCGGGGAGCTTCGTGAACGGGATCATGGAGGGCCAGGGAGAGTTCGTCTGGGGCAGCGAGACCGAATGGTCCGGCGACCGCTATGTGGGCGGCGTGGTCTCGGGCCTGCGCACGGGCAGCGGAGAGCTCTGGTTCGCCGATGGCGGGCACTATATCGGCGACTTTCTGGCCAACAAGATGGAAGGCCAGGGCACCTTCACCTGGAACAACGGCGACCGCTATATTGGCGGCTTCTCCGAGGACAAGATGCAGGGCAAGGGAGTCTACACCTGGTCCAATGGCGACCGCTATGAGGGTGATTTCGCGAACGGCAACGCCCACGGTTTCGGCACCAAGACCTACGTGAACGGCAGTGTCGATTCGGGCCGCTGGGAGAACTGGGTGCTGGTGTCGCGATCGAAACGTTCGAATTAGAGTCGGTGGCGACGGATATCCGGACTCGCCGAACAGCTCGCGGCGAGCAACACAATATGGCACGGATTCAAGCCGGAGGCGACGGCTCGGCTGACGTTGCGCGGGACGCTAATGAGCCCGTGGACCCAAACCTGCCCGAACGCCCATGTTCACACCTTCCCAGTGATCTCCACATTCGCATGTCAGCATATTTGATTTGCCTCAACGCCATATCCCCTTCAAGATGCGGTTAGCGGGGCTCAGGTCCTGCCCAAAACAAGAACAAAACCAATCCAGGGAGGATGCGATGAAGCGTCTGTTTGCAACACTCGCCGTGCTGGTGGCGGTCATTGGACTGACCCTGACCACCGCCGGAACAACCCAAGCCGAGGGCTACGGCAAGCAAAAGGTGGTCTACCACATCAACTACGACGGCGGGCCGGAGTCCAAGCGCTACAAGGGCGCGATGCGCAATATTCAGAACCACATCAATGCCGTCGGCGCCGAAAACCTCGACCTCAAAGTCGTGCTGCACGGCAACGGGCTGGGCGTTCTGATGCAGGCCAACACCGACGACGCCCTGCAGACCGCGGTCGCCTCGCTGAAAGGCCAGAACGTGTCGTTCCATGTCTGCAACAACACCCTGCGAGGCCGGGAAATCAGCTACGAGGACGACCTGTACGATGTCTGGGAATCCGACATCGTGCCGTCCGGCGTAGCCGAACTCGCCCATCTCCAGGCTCAGGGCTACACCTACATCAAGCCCTGATCCGCACGATCCGTAACGAAAGGGCCCTGCCATGACGGCCGGGCTCTTTTTCGTTGGACACCCGTCCAATCAGTACCGGTAATGCTCCGGCTTGAACGGCCCTTCCGGCGACACAGCGATATAGGCCGCCTGCTCGGCATCGAGCTCGGTCAGTTTCACGCTGATCTTCTTGAGATGCAGCCGGTCGACGCGGCCCTACCGATTTGACGAAGCCGTAAGGGCGATCACCAGCATAAGGCTGAACCAGTAATCGTCGATCAGCGCATACGAGCTCGTCGCCACGCCGGCACCGCCATCGACCGACCCGAAATACCGCCGATATTTCGCATCGACGCCGATGCTCACATTTTCCCTGATCGGAATGCTATAGCTCGCGCCGACAAAGGCGTTGGGCACGGTTCCGTCCGCAAAGAAGGTACCGTCAGCATTCACAAAGCCGATGCCCAGGCCGCCATAGAAGGATAGGATCCCATTCCACATGATCCGATCGGCCGTAATTCCAAAATCCAGAAACGTCTGCTGAACCGTCGTCTGCGATGCGGTCACGATGCCGCTGCCCAGGTTGGTGTGACTGGGAGCCTGGTATTCGGCAAAGGACAATCCGATTGTCGAACCGAATGTCCACGCGTCGGGCTGCCCCGACACATTCCAGGGGATCGCCAGCTCTACCCCACCAGACCAGCCGGTATCCGCATTGATCTGCTGTCCGAAATCGCCGAATTCACCGCCTTCGGTAAACTGCGCGCCAAACCGAAGTTTGATCCTGTTCGACCTAAGGATTGTCGTCGCCAACGGCAGTTCAACTTGATCGGGCGTCTGATCCAGCATTATCGGGTCAATGGGCCCAAAATGCTCGACGGCCAAGGCTGGCTGTGCCGCCAATAAAATCGGTAGGCTGAAGCGTCTGAGTACCTTCAACATCCGGTCCGTCCCCCCCGAAAAACACTCCATTCAAACAAAGGCAAGTCCCAACGTGCTTGGCAGGGACACTAACAAATCAGGCGGCAAATTCGATGATTTATTTAGACAGTCGCCCGCGCCGGCATTCCGGCACGGGCCACGGATGGCGATTTCGCCAGTTCAGTACCGGTAATGCTCCGGCTTGAACGGCCCCTCGGGCGACACGCCGATATAGGCCGCCTGCTCGGCGTCGAGCTCGGTCAGCTTCACGCCGATCTTTTTCAGATGCAGCCGCGCCACCATCTCGTCGAGCTTCTTGGGCAGCACGTAGACCTCGTTGTCATACTCGTCGCCCTTGGTCCAAAGCTCGATCTGCGCCAGCACCTGGTTGGTGAAGCTCGCCGACATCACGAAGGAAGGATGCCCGGTGGCGTTGCCGAGGTTCAACAGACGCCCTTCGGACAAGAGAATGATCCGGTTGCCCGAAGGCATCTCGATCATGTCCACCTGTTCCTTGATGTTGGTCCACTTGTGGTTCTTCAGCGAGGCCACCTGAATCTCGTTATCGAAATGACCGATGTTGCCGACGATCGCCATGTCCTTCATCTCGCGCATATGCTCGATGCGGATCACGTCCTTGTTGCCGGTGGTGGTGATGAAGATATCGGTGTTCGCCACCTCATCCTCAAGCGTGGTCACCTCGAACCCGTCCATCGCCGCCTGCAGCGCACAGATCGGATCGACCTCGGTCACCTTCACCCGGGCGCCGGCGCCCCGCAGCGACGCCGCCGAGCCCTTGCCCACGTCGCCATAGCCGCAAACCAGCGCGACCTTGCCCGCCATCATCGTATCGGTGGCGCGCCGGATGCCGTCGACAAGGCTTTCTTTACAGCCATACTTGTTGTCAAACTTCGACTTGGTGACGCTATCGTTCACGTTGATCGCCGGGAACGGCAGGTGGCCCTTCTCCATCATCTTGTAAAGCCGGTTGACGCCCGTGGTAGTCTCTTCCGTGACCCCTTGGATCATGTGCCGCTGCTTCACGAACCAGCCCGGGCTCTCGGCCATCCGCTTGCGGATCTGGGCGAACAGCGCCTCTTCCTCTTCCGAGGTCGGCACGGCGATCAGATCCTCCTCGCCTTCCTCGACCCGCGCGCCCATCAGGATGTAAAGCGTCGCGTCCCCGCCATCGTCGAGGATCATGTTGCAGCCGCCTTCCTCGAAGTGGAAGATCCGGTCGGCATAGTCCCAGTATTCCTCGAGCGTCTCGCCCTTGACCGCAAAGACCGGCACACCCGCCTCGGCAATCGCCGCCGCCGCGTGGTCCTGGGTCGAGAAAATGTTGCACGAAGCCCAGCGCACATCGGCGCCCAGCGCCGTCAGCGTCTCGATCAGCACCGCGGTCTGGATCGTCATATGCAAAGAGCCCGCGATCCGCGCCCCGGCGAGCGGCTTGCTGTCGCCATACTCCTCGCGCAGCGCCATCAGCCCCGGCATTTCGGTCTCGGCGATGTCCAGCTCCTTGCGGCCATATTCGGCCAGCGCGATATCCTTGACGATGTAATCCTTGGCCATGCCTGGCTCTCCCACGATAAAACCTGTCGCGGGGGCACCTAGCACCGGTCCGCAGGCTCGGCAACCGCCCTGCGGCAGTTCAGCTCGGCTCGCCCATCGGAACCGGTTGCCGGTCCCGCTGGTGCCAGTCTGTGCCGCTGGCCATCACACAGGCGATCCCGTCGGCACGGGTGATGAGCACGGTCCAGGTTCCGGTGTCCGGCGCGGCCCATATTTCGAGCACCGAGCTTTGCGATCTCAGGCCTCCCGCAGTCAGCGCCTCGCCAAACCCTGATATCAGCCGGTCGATCACCACGTCGCGCGGACCGCAGTAGTTCTGAGCCAGGCCAGTCGTCGCGAAAAGCCCGCCAGTGGCAAGGCCAAGGATCAGCGTCAAGGCCCTGGTCAAGGGTCGCATCGCGCGCTCCTTTCTCGTCGCCGCCGGCGGTCTGCCCGCGGCCTATTGTGTCCGTTTTCCTGTGGTCACCCTTGTCACATCGGCATTCAGCCGCGCCGCCACAACGCACGTTTGTGCACGTCCGCGCGCGGGACCGTGACAGGGCGTGGAATGGCGCGCCGTGCCTCACGCAGGGCTCACGCCGGGGTCGCGGCAATGTCAGGTATTCCTGACTGTGCAGGCTCGGGCGCGATACCTACCTTCAAGGGTGTTGTTAAGATTCGTTAATGAACTGGAGCTGCCCCAATGTTCAAAACGCTGATTGCCCCGCTGATCATCACCACCGGCTTCATGATCGCCATGGCCGCGGCCCTGCTGCTTTTCGGGCTCACCGCGCCGTTCTAGAGGGTTCCACGAGTGTCCCCTGGGGCGCCGCACACGCCCCACCGTTGCCCCCGCCCGATCTCCCCAAGGGCGGGGGCAACCCGTTTCAGAAGACCGGCAGAGCGGCCTATTCCTATCCGTCTTCCTGTTTGCCCCGCTCGACGGCCATGATCCGGCCCTCGACGACCGTGAAGGCACCGTCCACCGAAACCGGTGTCATGATCTCGTTTCGCGCCTTTGCATCCCTGCCATTCTGATCGATCGGCGTGTTGATCTCGATCATGTTGGGATAGCTGCCGGTGATCTCCCAGGTGTAGGGGCCGTCGAACGGCTTGCCGAAATCCCGCAAGTCGATCTTCGGAAGCCCCTTGCCCGATGGCAGTGTCGCCGAATACCCGCGGGGCCCGTCGACCGTCAGCACGAGGTTCTGCAGGCCACGCGGCGCCGCCTCGATCCCGAAGGAAAGCGTCAAACCCTCGAACTCATCCACCACGGCAAAGACGTTCTTGGTGTGCCCATCGGCCAATCCCGCCGATGCCGAGACCCCGAGCGCAAGGATCGCTGCGGCAAGCTGTCTGGATGAAGTCAACATGGTCAATCTCCTTTTCGGCAGGAACGCAATCAGGTGTCGAAATTCGCGCGTCAATACACGGAAAGGCTATCCCGAAGCGGCAATTCCCGCAACTCCACCGTGTGCGCCGCCGCCTCCGTAAAGCTTTGCGCGAGTGGCGGTCGTTCGAATTGCCGGTGCCGGACCGCTTCGCCAATCACCACGATGCCAGCCCCCCGGCGGCCGGTGAACGTGCCGGGCGCGCCCAAGCGCCGTGCCCTGTCCGCGTCGCCCCGGTCTCTTCGAAACGAGCGCGTCAGACACCGTCGTCGAGACTGTCCTTGCGCAGCACAACCTGCCCCTGCAAGGCGAACTCGATGGTGATGTCTCCCGAATGCCGGCCCAGGAATGCGTTGACCGCGCGCGTGACGCCGTCTTTCCACCAACCAGTCTTGCAATTGTCGTCCAGCGCGATCACTCCCCCGGGCCGCAGCTTTTCATAGGCAAGCTCGAGGTCGGCCGTCACACCCTCGAAACGGTGGTCGCCGTCGACGAAGACAAAATCGAGGGAGTCACCGGGGATGGCCGCCATGGCAACCTCGGACGCGGCGCGGCAAAGCTCCACTGTCCCCGCCTCGATTTCCAGGGCGAAATCGCTCGCCACCTGCGCGTAGACATCGTTCATGTCCACAGGTGACCGGCTGCCATACATCGCAAACGCGAGGCTCGGGTCGTCGGAGTTTTCCCATGGATCGATCAGGTAGAGCTTTTCGGGCGACGCTCCATCAAGAATGCGCCGGGCCATCGCGCCGCGAAAAACCCCGATCTCGGCCCCGATCCCGTGTTTTCGGAATTTGGCCACGATCATGTCTCGGGCTCCAGCACGCGAGTTCAGGATGCCGAAAGGCGGCTTTGCGACGACACGGGTGATGCCGCGCCGCAGCCATGGGATCAGCCTGTTGGATATGCGGAACCACACGCCTCGGATGATCCGGCGAGGCGTATACCGATTGTCCGACTCCATCGCGTTACTCGACCCACTGCTAGAAATCCGGGCGTGCCACTTATCGACCTCCCCGCCAAGGCGTCAAGCTCACCGGCGTGCCCCTCAACCTGATCCGGACCGTGAAGCCGAGCGCTCTGACGCCCCGCCTCGCCTGTGGGCGGAGCCGGCCGCAACCCCGGCCAACCCGCCTAAATCACATCAAAGCGGTCGCAAGGCGCGATATCGCCCCGCATGACGCGCCCGCAGCCCCGCGCAACACCCAGCCGCCGGACGACCTAACCCGGCACCCCCGGCGGCACGGTCACGCCCTCGCGCCAGTCCGTGCCCGCGGCCATCACGCAGGACACCCCGTCCGCCTTCGTCATCAGGATCGTCCAGCTGCCATCCGCGTCCGAGGTCCAAACCTCGTAGATCCGCTCTTCCGTCTCGATCCCGCCGCCCGCGAAGACTTCGCCGTGGGTCTGCTCGAGCACCTGCACGATCGTCTCGCGTTTGCCGCACGACCCCCAGGCCTGCGCGCTCCCCGCCAGCATCACCGACGCCAGCGCCGCTCCGATCAACATCCTCATTGCGGGACCTCCTTTCCAGATCAGCGCGCCCCGGGGTCTTGCCGCCCCGACAGCCCGCCCCACGTGTCCCTTCCATGCCAATCGATACGCCCCGCGCCCATACCCGGATCACTCCCTTCCCCCGCCGCCCCGCCTGTGGCATCACCCCCCAGCACCCAACCAAAGCGAGGCCCGCCATGCCCGCCCCCCGCGCCTGGCAACGCATGCTCTCGGGCCGCCGGCTCGACCTTCTCGACCCCACGCCGATGGATATCGAGATCGAGGACATCGCCCATGGCCTCGCCTTCGTCGCGCGCTGGAACGGCCAGACCCAGGGCGACTACCCCTATTCCGTGGCCGAGCACTCTCTGCTGGTCGAGGAGATCTACACCCGCCAGAACCCCGCGAGCCCGCCCAAATGGCGCCTCGCCGCCCTCCTCCACGACGCCCCCGAATACGTCATCGGCGACATGATCAGCCCGGTCAAAGCCGCCGTCGGCCCC
>JAAUYH010177241.1_pt1 | contig 40923 bp, 38 predicted proteins | sample 7278061 | NCBI WGS metagenome assembly JAAUYH01 (sample SAMN14350203, study PRJNA611818) | marine sediment metagenome | isolation source: surface marine sediment (0.6m) | place: French Polynesia: Moorea | collected 2018-08
GGGATTTTGGCGATCGCCAAATGTCAATCAAATATCAATTTTTGGGTTTTTGGCGATCGCCAAAAACTAATTTTTGGGGTTTTTACGATCGCCAACTGGGTAAAATGCGATCGCCAAATGGCCCCAATTTCGTAATGTTCATATATTACATTTTGACGTGCGGAAAGTGGGTACTATCATAAAATATTGGTGACAAAATGACACCTTAGTCTGAATAATTAGAGTTTCAAAGAGTAGAGCGATCGCCAATTATCTAAATCTGAACATCACAGTTGATTTTTTGAATCCACCTCAATCAAATTTTTGGTAAAGTAATCTTGATAAAGCTTACAGCTAACTATCGCTTCATTACCTATCTGTTTAATCAAACCCATACTACTTAACTTATGAGCAACAATTGGTTCTAACTGAACAGGGTGATTAGTCTGAAGCATAATTTTAAAAAACTCGCCTAATTCAGGTTCTTGTTGTAAAGTTAACCACTGACGGCGTAGATGGTGATGGTAAATACTTTCATGAGTCGAAGCTGTTTGTAATAGTTTCGCTAAAGTAATTTCTTGGCGACTGAGATGATATAAAGCGATTTGAATTAGGATTGGATGACCCCCGACTAAATTCATTAATTGTTCGGCTTCTCCACTCTTGTGCCAATTTAATTTATATTTTTCGGCTAACTTTTTTACCTGGTCGAGATCGAAGCATTTCAATTTAATCGGCAAACCAACATTAAAAGGAGATTGATGAAGTTGAAGAGGTATATATACTTCTGTTGAATGTACGACGATCGTACGCAGCTTTTGCCAACTTGCCGTTCTTTTGGCATCTTCGTACCAGGAACGAAATAAGGGTAAAACATCCATTGCCACCTGGGGATATTCAAAAATTCGATTTAACTCATCAAATGCCAGTACTATAGGCGAATTTATCCGTTCGAGGAGATAACATCGGAAGTATAGGCTGCAACTAACTTTACTGCCAATATCATCATCCCAATATTCTTCTAGCTTTTGCTCTAGGTCTAGTTGCTGGGTAGCAGTAGCACAAAGAAAGCGTAAAAAGCGATCGAGATCGCTAATAATAGCGCGGTCAATTTGGTCGAGATTAATAGTAATTGTCCGATAGCCTCGATCGACAGCCTGATTTAAAATCCTCAGCAGTAATGAAGTCTTACCCATTTCTTTGGGAGCTTTAATTCGTATTAAAGCTCCTGGTTTGTTAATCTCTTCATAAACTTGCTCTTCTATTGGTGGACGTTCGATGTAAAAAGGAGAATTTAGAGGTACTGCACCACTAGGATAGGAAGCTGATGTGTTGTATTTAGTTGAAGAATTATATGACTCTAGCAGTGTTCGACAATTTTTTTTAGTAACGTTTTCACCAAATAACTTAGAAAGCTTTTTGTATAGTTTTGGTGCAGCTACATTGGTTAGGTAAGCTGGACTATAATCTTCTTGTCGACCAATTTGACCATAACTTAAATCTTCCAAAATTCCTTTTAACAGCAAGATTTCCACAGTATTTAAAGGGCATTCATGGATCTCAATTAGTTGTTCATTAAGCAAATTAAAAAGAAAATCAAAAGTCATACAAGTACCAAGCTTTCACTAACAGGCTAGTGAAAAATTTTGATGGGTTATTTATCAGGTTATTTTATCAGTTTATTCTACCGATATTGGAGATTCAAGTAGACTGACTACGATCGATAACAAGATATTTGAACTCTCATCTGAGTTATATAAATTCTCAAAATTAACGAGAGACTTACTAGAGGAAAAGGGAATAGGTAATAGGCAACAGAAAACAGATAAATTAATGGTTTACAAGTTTTCTCCTATTAAAAAATAATTCGATCGTGTATCTAAATAGTTTCGAGAATTGGTATTAGTTTGGCAGAATTTCAATGCTAGAAAGTTTGGCGGAAACCAAAACAAAGATAAGCGATCAGCCGACAAGGTTAAAAATCGAGCGAAGGTGTTGCCGACGGCTTTCATAACGTATTGGTAAGGGAAAACAAGCAGCTAATCTCTCTATTTTTACAGTTTTTTGGACAGTAAGTAACCATGCTTAAGATTTTTAAAGTTTGAATTTGAGATGCTGTTAAATAAAGTTTAATGTGAGATTCGTATAATAATGGTATTAATTGTGTCATTATCGGTCTATTTGGCGTAAGTTCAGACCGATATTTTCTACCATAAAATCCCCCTTCAGAATCAACTCTCTTTACTTGAACTAAAAATCAACCCAGATAGGGGGAGCGCTGCGACCACCGACCCCTAGACAATGATTATCATTATCTATAAAAACTTTGATTTTCTCAGCAACTTCAATCTGCTCAACCCTTATTTAAATAAGAGTTTGGCGTGCTTGTCACCCCGTGAGGGATAGCGGTAATAATTGCCATTTTGCTCAATGCGGTAATTGGTTTCTTTACTGAAATCAAAGCAGTGCGATCGATGGAATCTCTGCAACAATTGAGTCAGACTAAAACTAAGGTAAAAAGAAGCGGGAATGTAAACTAATCTGGATTACAATTGCGATCGCGATTTTAGTGGCAGTAGCGGGAACGATTAGCGGTAGAGATTTATATGTAATGGTGGAGACGGCGATCGCCCTATCCGTAGCTGCCGTACCTGAAGGATTACCCATTGTAGCTACAGTTGCTTTGGCGCGTGGTATGTGGCGTATGGCAAAACGGAATGCCATTATTAACCGTCTTTCAGCAGTCGAAACCTTGGGGGCTACCAGTATTATTTGCACCGATAAAACGGGTACGCTGACGGAAAACCGCATGAGCGTAACGGAAATTGCTTTGGATACGGGCAAAGTAGAAGTTACTGGGGAAGAACAAACTAAACTAACTTGAGGTTAGGATAGTAAGCCAAAATATCATCAGTAGTCAAAGCATCTCCTTCTGCTTGAGGAGTCCAAAGAACTTCTACTGCTAAAAGACGATCGCTACCAATACTACCCATCTGTTGTAATGCTTGGCGTAAATCATCCGAACCCTCGATCGTGGGTAATTGGAATTTACCATCGATACCGATAATTACGGTAGCAATAATATATTCTCCTGACTCTTGATTAGTAGAATTGACCAACTCTCCTCTGTCACTGGGTAAAGCTTCTCGCTCTGCTTGCCTGATGATATTTTCTACATTAGATAGAGTTTCTGTGGTAAATTTGCTACGTTCGGTCAAAGACAACTGATTGAATTTGGCTTCTGCTTCCTCTAGAGTAGTTTGCTGAGATTCTGTGACACCATAAACCCAGTATTCTGGATGACGAAGCAAGGCTAAAGTTGACTCTTGTAACACCATCGCTCTACCAGAAGCCGAACTAGTGTCAGCAGTACGAGCTAAATCATTGAGTTCTTGTTGGAGTTCGCGGGCACTAGATAGTAACCCTACTTGTACTTGAGCAACGGAAACCTTAGAGCGATCGAGATAACCAGAATCTCCACCAGCCCCAATACTACTGAAGCTTCTGACTACAAAATTGGCAATAGCAATAAGAATTAAGATGGAAAACAAGCCACCAAATCCACCCCCAAAGCCAAAGAAAGGAAGTAGAAAAGGAAAACCAAATCCACCTCCAGGATAACCATAACCATAACCGGGATTAGAGCCATAACCACTCCTGGGAGAAGAGTATGTACGAGTAGGAGCGCGGAAAGAGCCTCCTCCAATTCTTCCTCCAGTACGAGCAGCTAAAGCAGTGTGAGTATTGGTGAAAAAGAAGCTTAATACCAATCCAAGTATCAAAAGGGATTTTAACCAAAATTTATTGTTTCGTTTTTGTCTATTCAACATCGGCTGTAAATTTTAAATGTTCTTACTGAAATTGAAATATAACCGCGGAATTCGGTGACGGTCGGCTCCGTCGTTAGAAGGCGGAGTATCAGTCACTAATGTCTGCTAATTTCAGTATCTTCTTAAGTAACGATCTTTATGGTCGAATTAATGATTAACTTAAGGCTTTATCTTCTACTTCTATGATATTGCCAATTCATTTTTGGCGATCGCGGATAACCGTACCTGATAACCGATAACTGTTCGCTGACTTAACCTCCGCCCACGATAGTGACAATTTCTAGGCGGTCGTTATCTTGGAGATAAGTATCAGACCAATATTGACGATGAAGAATCTCGCCATTGTACTCTACAGCAATTAGACGGGGATTTAAATTTAACTGAGTTAGTAATTCTGGTAATTTTAGCGGTGAATTGCAAGAATAAGATTCACCATTAATTTTAAGAGTAATTGTAGTAGTAGCCTCAAACATCGTAATTGTTTAATTAATAAAAAGAATTAGAAAGTAAAAAATTAAGAAACTGTCTGGTCACCAAGGCTGGTTGTTCTGCTTGCATGATAGCGCGAACTACTGCTACTCGTTGCGCCCCTGCTTCTAAGACATCAGGAAGATTACTTAAGTTAATTCCGCCAATAGCAAACCAAGGAATGGGAGAATTAGCAGCAGCATAACGAACATACTCAAAACCTGCTGCTGCTTTAGTTGGTTTAGTTGGAGTTTTGTAAACTGGTCCCACACCGATGTAATCTGCTCCTTCGGCGATCGCTTTTTGCATTTCTTCAGGATTAGTAGTAGAGCGACCAATTATTTTCTGAGAGCCTAATATGTGTCGAGCCAAGGCAATAGGAATATCTTGCTGTCCTAAGTGTACTCCATCTGCATCTACTGCTACTGCTAAATCTACGCGATCGTTGACAATAAACAAGGCGTTGTATTTATGACATAATTGGCAAAGTTGTTGAGCTTGAGCCAAAAGAATGTTGTCATCTTCTATTTTTTTCTCTCGATATTGAACTAAACTGACACCTCCTTGTAAAGCTTCCTCGACAATTGCTAGTAAGTTTTCTAAAGGTGAAGTTATTAAATATAAAGCTGCATTCTCTAATTTGGCCGTGCTCTCGCTATTAAGAAGATTACTTTCTAAAGTGTAGACTCGGTATCTTATTTGTTTGCAAATCAAGCTCATTTGCGGTTGATACAGTTTTCCATATTCTTCTAGTACTCGCAATGCTTCTTGTGTACGACAAATATTAGCTTGCAAAAGATTGTTAATACTATCTCTTTTTTCTTCTTGAGGATGAGATAATTCTGTCCCTACATCGGCTAGAGTATCCCTAGCTTGGCGCAATTCTAAGCTATGCCACTGAGCTAGTTCTTGACGTAGTTGCTTACATTCTCGTGCTAGTTGTTGGTTATTAAGACCGAAACGACACCATTCTTCAATAATTCTCAGTCCTTCTCTAGCTCTGTCTAGATTTGCGTCTAGAATACGATATATCGCTCTTTGCATAAATTTCTCAAGTCATCATTAAATCTAGACTTTATCGTAAAATGACACCGTGAAAAAGCTAATCAATTTGGTTACGGGTGCTACAGAATCTTTTCTCAAGTAAGCACTAATATCTGGCTAGATGGGGATATATCTCAGGACAAATGGTGAATCGCCAAAGCTCGACCTTCATCGGCTTCTATATTTCAATTGTATTTCGATTCAGTTTATTTGCAACTCGAGCCTTCTAAAAACTCTCTAATTTCGCGATCGCTCAACAGGCAACTATCACCCAAATCATGGTCAAATTCTCGCTCATCAGATTCAGCTAAAACTGCAGCCATAAAAGATTGACGTTCCGAGCGAGATCGTCTTAAATGTTTAACTTCCTCTTCTAAAGATTCGATACGGTCTATCAAAGCTCTAATTACATTAGCTTCCGAGTCTGGTAAATTCCCATGAGCAAGAGGGTTAACTCTGACTCCAGAACGATAGACAACTCTACCGGGTACACCTACCACCGTGCAATCAGAAGGAACATCTCGCAAAACTACCGAACCTGCACCAATGCGAACATTATTACCAATTTGAATATTACCCAGTACTTTTGCTCCTCCACCAATAACTACATTTTCTCCTAATGTTGGGTGGCGTTTACCTGATTCTTTCCCCGTACCGCCAAGAGTAACTCCTTGATAGATCAGAGAATAGTCGCCGACAATAGCAGTCTCTCCTATGACTACTCCCATACCGTGATCGATAAACACCCCTTTACCAATTTGGGCACCAGGATGAATTTCTATTCCTGTTATAAAACGACCGAGATGAGAAATAAATCTAGGAATAAAAGGAATACCAAGACGATAGAGCCAGTGAGCAAAACGGTGACAAAATAAAGCTTGTAAACCTGGATAGCAAAAAAGTACTTCTAACCAGTTGCGAGCAGCAGGATCGCGCTCAAATATAATACGAAAGTCAGTAATAAGTGAAGACAGCACGGCAGTTCTTATCTGTGTTCTCATCTATTTTAGAATATCTTGTCGTCCTTAGCTTATGTCTACGGTTAGATTAATTTCGTATAATCGGCAATATTTTACTCACAGTAAATGATTTTTACTAAGAAATATTAAGTTGGAAATTATTTTTGTCTATAGTGTAATCCGCACTATAATTAGCCCTTTAATTAAAACTAGTAACTCGCTACTTGCTACTTGTGAGGTAGTGCGTTGGGAAGGGGCTGTTTCCGTAGCTTGGCTGCGGAATTTATAAGCCCCGTCGGGTTTCCCGACTTGAAGCAACTACCGAACCCGAAGGGCTACTTGCTACTTAACTTTGTGAGGAGTCTATTATTCAACAGATAAACTGTAGTTAGAATGCTGATGGGGTTTCATCGAGCCTACCCAAATTTCGTATCGCCCTGCTTTCCAATTGCGACCATCAATAACTGCATCTCGACTATGTTGTCGTCCGAAACCACAACGAATATCTTTTTTATCGGTACTTTTAACAACTAAAGTAGTATCTTTCCCACCACTTCTAACTTTTAATTTGAGCCGAGGAAAATCATTATCTAAAATCATGATGTGGTCTGGTTCGGGATCTCCATAACCCATACAATGATTACCATAGTGGTCTTTATTAACCATAGAAGCTAAGGAATAAGTTCCACCAGTAGAACCCATTACTTTAGCCGTAGTTTGGTTTAATCTTAATGCCAAATGGAAGCTATTTAAATCTTTTCTTTGAGCGATCGCGCTTGTCACTGGCATAATCATTAATGTCAGTACTGTTGATATAAAACTAAAAGTACTTATCTTGAACATCAGTAAACTTCCTCATTAAATTTCGACAGAAATATAAATAATTATCTACCATCACACCTAAACCTTTTAAAATCAAAGCTTTCAATGCTATTAGCTACGATCCATTAAACTATAAATATTAATAATTTAATATCTATCTTTAGTTACGTATTATCAACTATTTTGCTTATTTTGCTGGATTTTTTTGGTAAAGATTGTTTGAGAGGAGATTGATCGATCGCTATGCTTTTATTTTTAATTCTGAGTTTTCTTTTGTTGGGTAACTGGATTTTGACGGAGGTATTAGTATATATTCCCATCCGTTTAGTTGAGTCACTTAATTCAATAGCTCAGATTGCTATGGTCTTGGTATTAGTATTATTTTTAGCTTGGTGTCTCGGAGATGGTTAAGTAGGGTTTGCTGAAAAAATTAGATTGAGCATTTAATACTGTGGTTAGCTATTAGCTTTTGTCGGGTTAAGACAATCGATCGACTTAGCTTAACCCAAACTGATTTTAGCTAGACAATACGAGTAAGACAATCATAAATACGGCAAAGGTTCCCCCTGTTCTGATAGGTATTTTTCGCCAGGGCAATTTTTTATCTAAACGCAGATATCCCAGCATCAAATAACTCAATAAAGCAGTCGTTAAAGCAACCACAAAGGTTAAGAGAGGAAATGTCTTAATTCCTAAATAGACAAAAGTTAATAAATTGCCATCAGGTATGGGTATAGTAATAGCTGACCAAGTATTACCACCATCCTCAGATTTAAATAGTTTGGTTTCTGAATAACCGTAAATGGTTCGATCCTCAGAGTATGCCGGTGAAAACTGAATTGGTCTAGAAGCCGATACAAGAGGAAATCCGTACATATTGGACAACAAATGATTGTTATCGATTAAATCATTACCAACTTCACTAAAATTGCTTCCTGCATCAACGCTTTTGAATAATCCTCTACCCCTAACACTAACCATTAATGTGCGATCGGCTTCGCTGCCAGGCTTCGCCCGATCGCTAGAAAAATCTGGAGATAGGGCAATACCTTCTATATAACCATCATCGCCATAGCCAGTATTGACTAATTGTTGCCAACTTTCACCTCGGTCTGTAGTTACAAAAACTCCTCCTGCCGTCCCCACGAACACAGTTCTATCTACTTCGTAGTTAGGGGAAATAGCTAATCTTACCGGAACTTCTTTGGTTTCGTCTAATCCCTCCAACCAAACAATCCCATTACTAGCAACTTGCCAATTAAAACCACCATCCACTGACTTATATACTTGATTGGGAAGACCCGCATACAAGGTTTGGTCAGTAGTGAAATTGGGAGATATAGTTAGGGAATTGACTGCCCGTTCCAATGTGCTAACAAAAGAAAAATTTTTGCCTCCATCAGTGGATCTAAGAATATGACCATCCATTGTTCCCAAATAAATAGTGCTATCCTCGGCAAAATTTGGGGAAACTACAATAGTAACTCCTTGAGATGCAGTTGACCACCAACGTTTATCCTTGGGCTGAATTTGCTGCCAATGCGGACTACCCCATTGTTTTCTATCTGTAGATTTAAACAAGCCATGCCCAGTAGTAGCAAAAATTGTCCGGTCTGAAGCATAGTTAGGAGAAAACACTATCTCGAAGATACGGGATATACCAGTCTGTTTTTTAATGCGCTGAAATTCTTCTAAACCTTTATTAGCAGCTTGCCAACCCACTCCTCGATCGCTAGATAAATAACTACCCCAAATATAAGTGCCTACCGCTATGGTAGAGTCGTTGGCATAATCTGGGGATAGATCGAGTCCGACAATGGTTTTAGCTGACAAAGTATCTATTTCTTGCCATTTTTGCCCACCATTGGTTGATTTAAAAAGTCCATTGTAACCAGCTAAAAAGACAGTTCGGTCTTGAGGGAAAGCTGGAGAAATTTGTAATTCACTAAAATAAGGTCTTTTCAGTTTATAAGCTTGAGGATCTCCTGTTAGACCTCTACTATAATCCTGCCAAGATCTTCCACTATTATCGGAATAAAAAACACCGTCATATTCTGTTACGGCAAACAAAGACCAATTACCTGGAGTTTGAGGAGCTAAAACTAGAGAAGTAATACCAGGATGAGAGTTACTGTCATCTATTTGGGCAAAAGATTTTCCTCCATCAATCGATCTAAAAATACTACCTTTTTCTGTTCCAATAAATAAGGTTTGGTCTTTGGTGAAGTAAGGAGATACGGCGATCGCTTTAATCGCTCCTTCACGATGAATTGTCAATATAGACTGCCAAACATTGCCTCGATCGTTAGAGAAATAAATATTACCTTGTTCGTCACCAACAAAGAGCAAATTTTCTCGATCGGCGACGTAGGCGATCGCGGTTATTTTTTGTTGGTTTTCGAGAACTGGATACCAATTCATACCACCATCTTCTGTCCGATAGAGTTTTCGATCTTCTCCAGCAGCCAAAACTAAATCGGGATTATGAAAGGAAATTGCTAGTAAATCGATGTTTAAATTTTCCAGTCCACTATTAACTTTTGACCAGGAAGAACCTTCATCTTGGGATTTATATATTCCATCTCCTAAAGATGATAAAAAAATAGTATCTTTGGACTGAACATAAATATCTAAACTGTATAATCTATGTTTATTATCCAAACCCTTTACTATTCTTTGCCAGCTTGTTCCCCCATCTTCTGATTTTAATAAATTGCCTCTGACAATAATGAATAAGGTTTTGTCTTGGTCATAGGTAGGAGATATATCTACTTGGAAAATGTCATCGTGGGGAGTGTGTGCCCATGCAGCAGGAACATCGAAGATTAAGACGGTAAAAGTCAACAAGAAAAATAAACTGAGGGCTTTAAATATCTGCCCCCAATTCCCTATGGTTAAGTTTGCTTGTTTCATGACTAGTTCTCCATCTTGCTTAATGACATTTATGTATATGAATGAATATATACGAAGGATGGTAGTGTAACAGTTACTAGGAAACCTGAGTTCGGGTTAAGATAATTTAACCTCAGAGTATATAGTTATTGGACTGTGGATAAAAATAGATTCAATTTGAACTTCAGTAACTACTGAACTCCTGACTCCTATTTTTAAGACGCTAATATCAATTGTTGGCGATGAACTTGCAGTAATTGGATTTCTACTCGGGCAAATTGTTCGAGCATATAAATTACTTGTTCTGGTGAAAGCTTTGTACCATCATTACGACAGCTACCAATATATTGCAGGGTAATTTGATGTCTTAATAAACGATCGGCAGAGTTAATCTGTAAATCAAAAAGTCGATCGCACAAGTTGACTATTTGCTTTTTCCCTGATTTGGTAGTTTTCTCCCAACAAATTTCTGGAGTGTTATTAACTGCATCGATCCAATTTTGCCAATCTTCTACACTATGAGCATTGGCTGTTGCTACAGTGATTAAATACTCTGCTTTATCTAGTAAGCGAGTAGCTGCGGGAGATTTAATATCTACTTCTTCTAAATGGTAAAGAGGAATGTCACTAGGTAACTGGGCAACTAAGCGGGCGCGAAACTCTTCTATAGCCATATCTTCTGTCAGTTCAAAGTCCACAATCTCTCCACTGCTAGTCGTACCCAAAGATAGAGCATTGGCGATCGAAATTCTCGGACCCGGATGATATCCTCCCGTAAAGGAAATTGGTATACTGGCACGACGTACAGCGCGATCGAACAAACGGACTAAATCTAAATGACTGACTAATGCCATATTTCCCTGTTTACCAAACCACACACGGATTCTCTGTTCTCTTTGTCGATTGGGTTTAAAGTTACCGACAAATTCGGGAATTTCAGGAGGTTCGACCACAATATTATGTCCAAAATCTGTTCCGCATACTCCACAATGGGAACAGCCATCGAAAGCACAATCGGGTACGGTAGCTGCTTCTAAGGCTCTCTGTAAGTCATCTTTGAGCCATTGTTTATCTATGCCTGTATTGAGGTGATCCCAGGGTAAGGGGGCATCTAATATATCGTCGCGTCGATCGTCTATAGTTGAGATGGGGAGCGGTGCGACCGCCTTCGAGGTTTCACGGGGCTTACAAGGTGCGGACGCAGGTTCCGCACACAGCCCCTTCTCGAAGGACGCAAGCGCACCGAGGGGAGATGGGGAGTTGAGGGAGATTTGACGATCGAATAAATTCCACTCGCCATTTTCTACTTGACGGTATTTCCAGGTTAAACCAGCTTCGGCGATCGCACGCTCCCAAGCACCAAAGGCTTTATCTAAATTTTCCCACCAGGAGTCCATTCCTGCCCCTAGTTCCCAAGCACGACGTACTACAGAAGACAGTCGGCGATCGCCTCTACCCACAAAATCTTCCATTGCCGAGATACGAACATCGGTGTAATTAACTTTTACGCCCTTCATTCTTCTAAACTGTTCCCGCAATAGTTCTTGCTTGCGTTTAAATTCCGCAGTAGAAACGGTATGCCATTGGAAGGGAGTATGGGGTTTAGGGGTAAAGTTGGAAATTGTGATATTAAAGTTGAGGCGTTTATTGCTTATACTTCGACATTCTTGTCTCAGCCAGCGAACTGTTTCGGCAATACCAATAACATCTACATCGGTTTCCCCTGGCAAACCAATCATAAAGTAGAGTTTGACTTTACTCCAACCTTGTTCGACGGCAGTTTTAATTCCCCGCAGTAATTCTTCATTGGTTAAACCTTTATTGATTACATCCCGCATTCTTTGCGTTCCTGCTTCAGGGGCAAAAGTCAAGCCAGATTTTCTGGTACCGCCGATGATATTGGCAATATTTTCGTCAAAGCGATCGACTCTTTGACTGGGGAGGGATAGGGAAATATTTTCGTCTTTGAGACGGTTTTTAATTTCTACTCCCACCGCAGGTAAGGCGAGATAGTCAGAACAACTTAAAGACAAAAGAGAGAATTCGTTGTAGCCAGTTGCCCGCATTCCCTGTTCGATAGCTTCTACCACTTTTTCTGGTTCGACATCGGTAGCAGGGCGAGTGAGCATTCCTGGCTGACAGAAGCGACAACCGCGAGTACAACCTCGTCTTATTTCTACAGTAAGGCGATCGTGGACTGTTTCTATATAAGGTACTAAGCCAATAGAATAAGCAGGGATCGGTGTGGCTACTCTTCTCAAAATTCTAGGAGGAACATCAGGATGATTGGGTTTAACCGAACCATCTTCAGCCATGTCGTAAAATCTGGGTACGTAAACCCCAGGCACTTGGGCTAAATCTAGTAACAATTCTGCTTTACTTAGCTTGGCTGCTTTTCCTTCTTCAATGACTAAACCAATTTCTGGTAAAAGTTCTTCTCCGTCTCCCAAGGCAATAAAATCAAAAAAGTCGGCATAGGGTTCGGGGTTAGAAGTAGCTGTTTGCCCACCAGCAAAAATCAAGGGATAATCTTCCATTTCTCGCTCTTGCCAGGTTAGAGGAATTCTCGCCAAATCCAGCATTTCTAAAATATTAGTTGCCCCTAACTCGTAGCTAAGACTAAACCCCAGAATATCAAACTCTAATAGAGGACGTTTGGATTCTAGAGCAAAAAGAGGTGTGTTAGTCGAGCGTAATTTAGCAGCTAAATCTGGTGCGGGTAGGTAAGTGCGATCGCATAATTGCTTGGGTTGAGCATTAATAACATTGTAGAGAATGATATGCCCTAAATTGGATGCCCCTACTTCATAAACTTCTGGATAGGTGAGTACCCAATGAACTTGCTCTTCTTGCCAGAGTTTATGTTTGGCACCTAATTCATTACCGAGGTAACGGGCTGGCTTGATAATTTCTGGAGTTATTAGTTGGTCTATAGCGATCGTCACGGTATCAATTATCCTACTGCTTTGGTAAAAGCTATTATCCTAGCCTCTTTAATATACCGAACGTCGCTAAAAATCAGCAGCCATCGAGCTATATTTTTATGGCTACCAATTTGGAACAGACCTCCTGCATGAATATTTCTATAATTCACTCGACGGAAGAAAAAAGAGCTAATTTTTGATTCTATTCATGCAAGAGAGCTAATATTTTACTTCCCAACAATTATCATTAAGTTAATGTTGCTTCAAAATCTTTCTTACTGTCGAAAATCTCAAATACTTTATCTAATTGGGTAACTTCAAAAACTATTCTGACTGAGGGAGCAACAGAACAAATACTAAAACGTCTATTCAAACTTTGGCTCAAGCGAAAACTCTTAATTAAAGCCATTAAACCCGCACTATCCATAAATTCTATTTCTTTCAGATCTACTAATAAAATAGAATTTGACCGCTCTTTAATGACATTAGTAAGCTCGTTTAAAAACTCTTCCGCATTGGCTGCACTTACATATCCTGTGGGCTGAAAAGTAGTAATTTCTTTATATAATACTGTACTATTCATCTTACTTAGGTTGAACTACACCAGATAACACTTAATTTGGGTTTTATTTTCTCTAGGATAGTCCGTAAATTTACGGATATCTACTCTGGGTTATGGACTTCACAAAATCTTGATATAAAGTTTAAAGCAGTTTTAAAAGTTAGAGCAGTTACTTTTTCGTAATCTTGCTAAAAAATAACTGCGTAACCTGGCTTAGAAAAAATTTTGTGAATTTGCCATTATTTTCCACACTTAATAGTATTTGCTGCTAGTTGCTCCAGAGATACTCTCCTTTTATAAGCTACTTACTGTATTTTCAGTTCAGGAAAAATACTTAACTTTTGCTCGCCAACTATTAAGTCGTTCAATAACTATACTAAACGTACTATCCTATTATGGAATAAAGTAATAAAAGTATTTGTAACTAACAACACATTTTATCGATCTGTAAAAATAAGTTACTAAGTGCAAATATAAAAGAAGAAAACAAAAAGAACGAGTGAATAAGTTTTGGATGCTTTCTTGTTTAATTGTTGTTATTAAGTATTGAGTATTTTTGCCAATTACTCTTTGATGTCCTCAAAAAATAATTATTGCTTCTAAATATATTTTGGATACAATTTAAATTTCTAGTGCTAAATATTACAACAATCGACCAGAAATTATCATAATATTTACATTTTTTTTTTAAATTTTCTGTTTCAATTCTTGGAAGATTTTATATACTTCTGGCAAACGTTTAGAAATAGCAGAGACTTTTAAATACAATTTATTGGGCATAGCCGGACTACCAGAAACGATCGCGCCAGGAGCGACAGTACTAGTAATACCACTTTGGGCAGCAGCGATCGCCCCATCACCAATTTTGGCTTGATTTGCTATGCCTACTTGTCCTCCTAACATAACTCGATTGCCAATAGTTACTCCGCCAGCTAAACCGGCTTGTCCTGCTATGGCACAGTTTTGACCAATTTGGCAACCATGACCAATCTGCACTAAGTTGTCAATTTTGGTATTACACCCAACTCTCGTTTCTCCCACAGAAGGGCGATCGACAGCACTATTACAACCTATTTCTACCCCATCTTCTAACACCGTGTAGCCAGACTGTTCCATTTTGAACCAACCTTCAGCAGTGGGCACGAAACCAAATCCTTCCGCACCGATTACTGCACCACTGTGAATTACACAATTTGTCCCAATTTTACTGCGTTCGTGAATAGTACAATTAGCATGAAGAATAGTGTTGTTCCCAATTTCTACATCGGGATAAACAACTACATTAGGATAAATGCAGACGCGATCGCCAATAGTTACTCCTTTCTCAATTACTACGTGGGCTCCAATATAAACATCCTTACCTATACTTGCCGAATCATCGATAATTGCTGTAGGATGAATGCTCGGAGCAGGACGAAAGGGCTGATAAAAAAGGGCGAGTACTCGAGCAAACATTAATCTTGGTTGCCGTGTAGCAATCCAAGCAATACCTTTTTCGCTGGCTTTTGCTTGCAATTGTTCATCTCGTGGCAAAATTAGAGCACCAGCATTGGTTAAATTTAGCCTGTTAGCAAATTTACTTCCTTCTATATAGCTGAGTTTATTGGAGGTAGCTAGATCGACCGCAGCCATTCCTTCTATATCTGGATTTAGGTTTCGATCTATCTTAAGACTGTTAATTTCTGCTGATGTTCCCAAGCTACTAATAATTTCACTAAACTTCATATCTTATGCCTCACAATGATTAGCGATCGATAATAGACCTATTGCATAAGTACTATAAACCTTGGTTAGGTCAAGATAAAAGGTAAAAGGTAAAAGGTAAAAGGTAAAAGGGATTAATTCCGAGCGAGCGTTTATTTTTGTAAGAAGTCTAATATATCAGTTATGAATATTTACTCCAACTTCCTTTTTCCCAGAATGCTAGATTGGGCTATGTCCGATCCCGTTATTGTCCAATATCGTCAACAATTATTAGCAGAAGTAGAGGGAGAAGTATTAGAAATAGGTTTTGGCACGGGCTTAAATTTACCTTATTATCCAGAAAAAATTGACAAGATTACTACTGTCGATCCTAATCCTGGGATGAAAAAATTGGCTGACAAGAGAATAAAGCAATCTTCAATTTCTGTAGATAATCGGGTACTTAATGGAGAAAATTTACCGATGGAAGATGCTAATTTTGATTGCGTAGTATTTAATTTGACGTTATGTAGTATTATTCAGGTCGAGCGAGCGAGCGCCGAAATTTACCGTGTCCTCAAGCCTGGAGGTAAATTCTTTTTTATCGAACATGGATTGAGTAATGAACCTAATATACAAGTCTGGCAAAATCGTTTAACTCCAATTCAGAAAATTATCGCCGATGGCTGTCATCTCAACCGCAATATCGAACATTTAGTTAAGCAAAAGTTTACTAACATCAAAATCGATAAATTTTATGCTCCTAAATCTCCTAAAGTTCATGGTTATATGTATCGAGGCATTGCTACTAAGTAATATGCTGTTAAGTAGTTAATTAATCGCTAGTATTCATCTCGTAAAGCATAATTAGATGACCATCATAATCATAAAAGGCTTGTTCGGTGAAACAAAGATTGGGTGGAGTAGTGAAAGAATTGGGTTTAGCTATTTCTAATCCTAATTGACTAATTTTGGCGATCGCGGGCGTAAGTTCTCCTACTTTAATCACCATAGCAGTAAGATAGGGAGCAGTTGGTAGGGGTAATTCGATTCCTTTTACTTCTGTTAAAGCCAAAGCACGAGATTCATACTCTGTATCGAAAGCAGCAAATTTAAGCCGAGCAGTATTAGGAAGTTTAAAGATCGTGTATAAATAGGAATCTGAAGATGCCTCACTCACATAAATAAGCTTAAATCCTAAAATATCGCGATAAATAGTCAAAGATCGTTCTAAATCTGCTACTAATAAACAAGGGCGTTTTAAGTGTAGTCGCTCGAGGTTATTGTCTAGACTAGGCATAGTATTTTTTAGAGCTAATTTGTCAACAAAATATTAAAGTTAATTTATCGATTGTAGGTTGGCAAAAATGTAATAGATCGATAAAAAAAGCAATTTAGGTAAGTTGTGGTTGCTAGCTGTTGTTGAGAATTTATATACAGACTGCAAAAAGCAGTGACCCTCGAAGATAATCTTAACTACGATGAACCAATTGAGTGCTTCGCGCTTTTAAGTTACTAAAGAGTATAGTGTTCGAGAAGTAATGAATAAATACATCAAACCTATTTTGATATTTTTGACTATCAGTTTGGCAATTATTGCTTGTAATAATATTGCTAGAGTCGATCGTCAATCCTTGCAAACAGATGCACCTCCAATTACCAAATCTTCCACCGAAAATAATGTTTTAAAAATTTTATTCTCAAGATATTTTGAAGACTGTTACCCTGTATAACAATGTAGAGAAAAAGCAAAGCTACTACGCAGTTCCTATTCACCAAGCGACAAATCATATTTATTACTGGCGAGACTTACTCGAGCAAGTCGAGCGAACAGAACGAGATATTCCCCAAGATTGGGATGGTTTCTGGAAATTTTGGACAATAGTACAAAATGAGTTGCACTCAAAATTAGAGGGAGCGCAAAAAGTCGGCTCATCGTCTCCAATAGAGAATGATAAGGCTCGATCGGGTTAAATAGTGGTACAGCAGCAGCATTAGTACTTGCCCGTCGTAGTCTTAGACTTTCAGAGCGTTGGCCCAGAGCCTGTAATGCCTTGGTATCGCCAGTGGATGATAACAAGCACGTATGGACTTATTGGGCGCGTATCTCTAAATTACTGAAGGGTTGCCATCGGCATAGTTATTTTGAGATGAAGGTCAGGGTTGGGGTCAAGCCTAATAACCAGAGTTCTTTTGACGAGCGCGGTTCGGGGGCTTCAAAATACAGGAATTCAACTGGATGCACAGAAGATAACTCCTGTAAAGCCCCCTTCTCCCCCTGCGCCGTCTTACGGCGCAAAGGAACGCGTGAGGAGAAAAGGAAGTTATTGGGCAAGTCGTCAGACACTCCAGTAAACCTTAGTGACACAAGTGCGCTTGGTGTCACGTCTGCATAAGTTTACCCAACTTTAAGTAGATTTTTTATTGCGCTACCACAACAAGATATTTATGGAATTGGCTTACCTCTATCACCTCAAGCAGGAGACACTTATGTAACCTTCGAGCAAATTTTAGAAGCCTACAATGTATCGATCCTAAATAACAAAGGTCAACTTCAAGTCGACAAAGCTCAAGTGCGTCAAGGTATTGTCAGGGTTTTAGATTGGTACGGTCAATTTTATAGACAAGGATACATACCACCAAATGCCTTGAATTGGTTAAATCCCGATAATAATCGTCTCTTGCTCAACCGCAAAATATTGATGACAGCGAATCACACTCTCTCAATACCTGTAGCGTTACGTCAAGACCCAGATACTTACCGTAACAAACTGGGGACTATAAATTTTCCCAATAAACCAGACGGCAAGCCGATCTGTCATCCATAGTAAGTCTGAATCCTATAAATACTTTTGAACTACTTCCCAGCCAGTCAAAGAAACAAAAACAAAGCCAGCAAATAAGATTATATTTGTTCCAATATGAAGCGATCGCGCCCAGGGACGTTGAGAGCTAATTTTAGTAGAACTCCAAGCTGATAACGATACTAAAGCGACTACTAACAGACCCGCACCAAAATGGGACGAGTGCATTAGGCTGCCGTAATGACCTACTGTACCTACTAAGCCGATAATTAGCAAAAGAATTACCAACATTACCATTACTATACCACTTACGTAGTGAAAATATCTCAGCCAAGAAGGGCGAAGAGTTCTACTAGTACGGGAATAATACATCCATCCACCAGAAACAGTCTGCAATAGATAAGCTGCGATCGCGAGTCCCATCGACCAGGCAGCAATTTTCCAGAGCCAAAGAAAAGAAGGTAAATCCAAACTTAATCCCTAATAAACCTATATGTTCACAACTGTAAAAGGGTTGTCTGAGCAGACAACCCTTTAATTTTTTTTTTATTAATAAACTATCTATCACACGCTAACAGGCGTTTTCCAAAATATTAAATCGGTCTTAGAGTCTCGATCGATAGCTTCTACTCTATAGTTACTATCAGTTTTACTATCATCACTCAAAGATACTTTATCATGAGCAGAACTTTTGCTTTCCTGTAAACAAAGACGCTCACAAGGGATAGTATCAGAAAGAATTGCAGTAGCCATCATTCCCGAATGAATTTCTAAAAGAGCTTGAGAAAAAGTCTCAAACACGAGTCTTTGCCCGGGAAATACTACTCTTTCAAAATACCAATTAGCAATATTAGTAATGCGAGCAATCTGAATTTGACTGGTTTTATTTACATAGCAACAAAGAATACTATTTTGAGTATCGTGAGGAACGGGATCGAGTATTTGAGACATAATTATGAAAGGGTTTTAAATGAAATTTGCTATTACTCTGCTACGCTAACATTTCCGATCCCCACTAGCTGTAAAAGTGAATACCAATTAAAATTTACCTTCGTACCTTCTGCTACACTCTGTGATATTATGGGTTTTTTTTAGATTTTTTTTAGATTTATAGAAATTTAGCCATAAAGAGCTGCCAATCGCCTCCCCCCGAACTTCGAGCGGTTTGTCTAAAAAAATCATCGAACACGAGTATGAAATAGATATTAGTTGATTGTGAGAGATAATCTCGCTAAAGTTAAGATATGTGAAAAATTTTAATTTTATCTTTCCTTAATTTATTTTTAAATTCAGTCAACGCTCTTTCGGAGCCTACATCCAAGAACTGCGTTAGCTTCTTCAAAACTAAAAAACCGATTAAAGCCAAGAGTTATGAATCAAAAAATTCTTTATGTTCGTCTGCCCTGCAATCCAATTTTTCCTATTGGTGTTGTCTATTTAGCCGATCATATTCATAAGCTTTTGCCTCAAATCGAACAAAAAATATTCGACTTAGGCACTGTACCCCCTCTAGATTTCGCTCGAGCTTTAGATGTTTGTATCGATCGATTTCAGCCCAATTTACTAGTGTTTTCTTGGCGCGATATTCAGATTTATGCTCCAGTAGGTGGTAGAGGCGGAAACCCACTCCAAAATGCTTTTGAATTTTACTACGCTAAAAATCCTCTAATTAGACTGAGGGGGGCATTAGGCGGATTAAAAGTTACCACTGCTTATTATGGCGAATTATGGCGTAATTTAGGCTTAATTAAGCGTGGTTTGAAACGGGCGCGTCGATATCATCCAGATGCCCGCAGTGTTGTAGGTGGTGGTGCTGTCAGCGTTTTCTACGAACAGTTAAAAGATAAACTACCCGCAGGGACAATTGTTTCCGTAGGTGAAGGAGAAACCTTACTTGCTAAATTACTTCAAGGTCAAGATATTAGTAACGAACGTTGTTATGTAGTAGGCGAAACTCAACCAAGAGAAAGATTAATTCACGAACAACCTACCCCTATTGAAAAAACTGCTTGCAACTATGACTACATTGCTAGCATTTGGTCTGAATTTGACTATTATCTCCAAGAAAATGACTTCTATATTGGCGTACAAACCAAACGAGGCTGTCCTCACAACTGTTGTTATTGTATCTATACAGTAGTTGAAGGCAAACAAGTACGGATTAATGCGCACGATGAAGTCGTCAAAGAAATGCGTCAGCTTTATGACAGGGGTATTCGTAACTTCTGGTTTACCGATGCTCAATTTATTCCTGCCAAAAAATATATTCCCGATGCCATAGAACTATTACAAAAAATCCTCGACTCTGGTATGAAGGATACTCATTGGGCAGCCTACATTCGTGCTGATAACTTGACTCCAGAGTTGTGTGAGTTAATGGTTAAAACGGGAATGAACTATTTCGAGATCGGCATTACTAGTGGTTCTCAAGAATTAGTTCGTAAAATGCGCATGGGTTACAATCTCCGTACTGTACTCCAGAATTGTCGGGATTTAAAAGCAGCAGGTTTTAACGATCTAGTTTCCGTCAATTATTCTTTTAATGTAATTGACGAAACTCACGATACTATTCGTCAAACTGTTGCTTATCATCGAGAACTAGAACGAATTTTTGGAGTAGATAAAGTCGAGCCAGCCATCTTCTTTATTGGCTTACAACCTCACACTCACTTAGAAGAATATGCCTTGAAAAATGATATTCTTAAACCAGGATATAACCCGATGAGTTTGATGCCTTGGACGGCGAAAAAACTACTGTGGAATCCCGAACCTAATGGTTCTTTCTTTGGGGAAGTTTGTTTGCAAGCTTGGCAACAGAATCCTAACGATTTTGGACGAGAAGTAATGAAGATTTTGGAAGATAGATTAGGTCGTGCTGACTTAGAAGAAGCACTAAATGCGCCTATAGCAAGTAAGCAAAAAGTATTGGCAACAATTTCTTAAAAAGATAGTGAAATTGGTAAACGTAAGTACACATTCACATTGAATGTTTTTAATAGATAAATAATAATTTAAGATATGCTAAAAGGCTCTATATTACAAAGACTAGATGCTGCTCATGGCAAAAATAATAGACCGCTAAATCTGGGAGTATATTATAAAAATACTTTAGTTGCTCTCTGTCATGCATTAGAAGACTTTATTTTAGAGTCGGACAGTGCGCCGTTGATGGTAACGGCATTTCAGCGAGGAAAATGGTATCTCCAAGAAGCAGAGCGTTATGGTGAATTAGCAGAAAAATCATCTCAAATAGCGATTCTAGCTGCACCAGATGCAGGTTTTGCCACCCATCCTACCAGCCAAAGAAAGAATGTAGCTTTAGTAAGTTTACCCCCAGACGATCCTGTAGCCCAAGAATGGCATTTAATGATTTTTTCCTCTACTTATACAGCAATGGTATTGTGTCAAGAATTATCTGAGGAAGATTATGGGGTTGGTGGTCAACCACAAGAAGACTTAGAGAGAAAATTTTATGGTTTTTGGACATTTGAGCCAGAATTAGTCAAAGAAACCGTAAAATTGGCGATCGACCATATTGCCAAGTACGACCGCGATCTAGCTCAAACTCTATCATCACAAGTAGAACAAATGAGCTTAAAATTCGGCTCACAACAAAAAGATGACTTGACGGCAGTAGTATCAAAAGTAGTCAACTATTTACAAGCAGAAGAGCAACATCTACATCAACCAGAAAAAGAAGATAATTTTGCTTGGTTGCAAGCCCTCGAAGATAATCTAGCTTCCAATAAAATTCAGGCATTTTTAAGAATAGCCCAACTCCTAGATTATACCGATCTCAGTAATCCTATGGCAGCAACAGAAGTAGCAGCTATGGTAGAAGCAATGGGACAAATACTAGACTTACCCTCATGGCAAATAAAACGCTTGCGTCTGGCAGGATTATTGCATCGTCTGGCATCTTTAACTAGTGCCTTGGAAACAGAAGAAATAAAATCCCCCGCTCAACAAGAAGTCTTGAAACATCAAGACCACTTACCTCAGGCATCGGTACTAAGAATTATGCCTCAATTAAAGGCGATCGCCAAAATAGTAACCCATCAGACAGAAGCTTGGGACGGTTCTGGTACTCCTTCTGGTTTAGCCTATGATGGCATTCCTCTAGAATCGAGAATTATTCGTCTAGTTGCTGATTTCCAAGCACGAGTCAATCAGTATAAACGAGAAGATTCTATTAACAATGTTCTGACAAAAGCCCTAGCTAAGTGTCAAAACAAAGCAGGGACAATTTATGACCCCAAATTAGTAGATTCTTTGGCTTTAATGGTTATGGGTATGCAGCAGGGAATGAGTATTCAAGCCTATCAACCCAAAATTGCTACAGGAATGTGGCTGCTTGATTCTGAACCTAGTGAAGAAAATCGCACTACTTCGGCTTAAAATTTATTAATTTAAAAAGTAACCAAAAACGCGACTGTAAAATAATTGATGACCAAAATAGAAGCTATTCGTACAGGACAAGAAAAACATTTTCCTGGAGTCGATTTAGAAGACGAAAATCTTTCTAAATGTCAATTGGAGCGAATTAATCTGGCTGGTGCTAATTTAGTCGGTGCAGATTTTTCTCACTCTAACCTCAAAGGAGCAAGATTAGACGGAGCCAATCTGTTAGGAGCTAGATTCAACTGTGCTGATGTTAGAGCCAATTTTCTGGGAGCTAACTTGATGCAAGCCGATCTGAGTAATGCAGATTTAAGGGGTAGTAATCTGCGGGGTGCTAATCTTATGGGAGCTAAGTTGACACAAGCATCCTTAGCAGGGTCTTTTCTCAGCGGAGTAAATCTGACAGGAGTTAACCTCACTGGCGTAGATTTTCGCGGTGCCGACCTTAGAGGTGCTAACTTAAATAGTGCTAATCTTAAGGGAGCAAATTTGGCTCAAGCCGACTTACAAGGAGCTAATTTAAGCGAAACCAATTTAGAAGAGGCAGATTTGCGAGGGGCTAATTTAGCAGGAGCTAATTTAGTAGGGGCTAATTTGCTTTGTGCCGAGTTGGAAGGGTCTAATTTTGACGGCGTTGACCTCGATCGAGCTTGTTTACTGGGAACTTCTCTTCCAGATAAAAATTCTTAGTGAATTAATGCTACATTAAACGATCGATATCTTGTATTAGCTTAAAAAATTTTCGTGTCCAAAACACCATTGTCTTGGGAACAACTTCTTGATTTCATTTCCAGCTTGCAGTATCTAAAGCGAACTTACTCCCAGCAACTAAGAGAAATAAGTAGCTGGTTACTCTGTTTGCTGGGGTTAGTTTTCGTCTGGATTTGGAATTGGAAACTATTGCTAGCTACTGTAACTGGTATTGGATTTATGGTCTTAGTTTACTGGTTACAAAGTAAGAATTGGCTCGATCTTTGGTCTAGATGGCAACATTTTCTAAGCAATTCTAATCGTCAGTTAATTGTTGCGGTAAGCAGTGGTAGTATTACTGCTTTGGGTATCTATATTGCAGCTTGTATTTGGACTGAGTCAGAAAATCAATGGTTAGCAATGGGAATAATTTTGCAAACTTTTGCCAGTCTGATAACTTTAGCTTTATTAGTTTGGCATTTATGGAGCAACAATCGTCTTCGTCAAAATGAGACTGAATTGAATCGATTACTCGCAGATTTGACTCATAAAGATAGCCTCAGAAAAATTATTGCCATACGTCAATTAACTCGGTTGTTTAAAAATGGTAATTTACCTCAAGACTATAATGTCCAGTTAGTAGAATATTATTGTTTGATGCTTTCTCAGTTTCAAGAAATAGCAGTAAAAGAAGCGTTATTAGATAGTTTAGAAAGTTTAGGTGTAGAAAAATTTATTAACAAAAAAAATCAGCCACTGCAAATACCTATTCAATTTAAATCATTTTCTGAGTCTATATACCGTTCTCAATAAATAACTTAATTTAATTAACTAAACCTAAAATAATAATTAAGTTTAAAAAATATTGCTTTTTTTAAGAAATTATTTTAAATGAATCCAAAGAAAGCAATAATGAACTACTAAAAAAAAGTAAATTTAACCACAATTAAAGCCAAAACAATATTATAGTTTGGCTATAGAACAAATAAGCTTTAATTTAGGAGTAAAAAATTAAATGTTCTCAACTTTGATTTTTGCTGTTTCCTCTACACCTAAAACTATTGATTGGAATGTATCTGTTTGTCTAGTGATGATTTTGTCTAATTTATCTGCCCTAATAATTGGTCGCTATTTCATACAAAACCCAGGTCAAGGACCTGCTTTACCCGTCCCTAAAGCAGAAGTATGGCATGATTTTGGTATTCCTGAATTACTAGCAACTACTAGTTTCGGTCATATTTTAGGAGCAGGAATTATTTTAGGACTAGCTAATGCTGGCGTTCTTTAAAATTCAGTAAATTTTAAACGAAAAAGCGATCGCTTATCATTCCGATAGTAAAATATTGCGGTTGGAGGAAGGGGCTGTGAAGCGGGGCTTATGAACTGCCGAGGTCACCTCGGTAGACAGTCCCCTGGGAACTTACATCCCGTTTTTAAAAGCCCCGACTTAAAGCAACTTTCGTAAGAACTGTCGAACCTGAATTGCGAACTCACAATTTTCTAAGTCAGTTTAGCTCTAATTTCTTCTACTCTGGCTCTGTTTACTCCTAAATCGGATTTACCCAAACGAGAAGCAGAGCGAACATGAATAACATTTTCAGCAGGATCGAGATAAAATTCTACATCATCCACAAATCCCATTAATTTGCTTTTGAATTCTGCATACAGATAATTACTAGTTTCTGTAATAATAGTTGTCCTTTCCATGCTTTCTATTACTTTTTTGACTTCATAAATAGGCACTGCTGGCAAAGGTTCTATTTTTTCTTGTGGCTTGTCACTTTGGCTATTAACACAATTAGGCGTACCAGGACATGGTTTGAGCTTGCCGTCCTTTACCCCTAAATCATCTGGTCTGGTTCCTGAAAAATTAAACATAGTATCTCTTACCCCATTGGTTTGTGGGTTAATTTTTTGATTTTAGAGCCATTAGAAGGCGATAATTAACCCAAGGTTAGTATAAGCCTTTATCTGTTTGGTTTTTAACGTTTAAATTCTATCTGCTACTTGTTTATCGATCGCCGATCGGTTTTTTAAGAATTTCAATCAATTGCTGTTGCTGATTGGTTAGCTGAGTTTGTCGGTTATCGAGATTTTCTATTAATTCGTAGGTCCGAGGTCGATCGATACTTCTCGTTTAACGATTCAATTGGAGAAGATGGGGAAGATGGGGAAGATGAGAGAGTGTCGATTACCCTATCTCCCCTACCACCCCTATCTTCCTTATCTCCCTTAAACGAGAAGTATTGCGAGGTTGATGGGAAGTCAATTGACTCATTTTCTCGGTCAAATCTCGCATCAATCCGTACATCGTATCTCGATCGCGCTTCATTTCTTGGATATCCGACGAAGTTAATACTGCGATCGCCTTAGCGTTTGATTCAATTAATTTCTCTAAGTCCATCTTAGTTTTTAGTTTATCTAAATTGAAAAATAAGGGGTTGTGTCGCAATAGTTAGGTTACTTTTCGATAATTAACATTGCTAGCAATATCCGAAACAGCTTTTCTGCTTCTTGAGGAAAGTTGTACAGGTTAATATCTTGAACGATTTCTGCCATCGGACGATCGAGTACTTGAAATTGCCAGATCCTACCATTGCTGATTGCTCCATAAACTGTATCGCTATCTTTGGCGATCGATACTGCTACCATTTCGGCAATTAACTGACGGGTTCCCGCTTCAAAGTCATCTTTTTTAGCTTCGATTACAACTATATTGTTATCATTCTCAATGAAGTAATCGAGTTTTCCTTTAAGGCTTTCATTTACGTTTAATTGATATTCGGCAGCAAATACAATATCTAACAAAGCGATCGATCTTTTCTTTCAATTCTCGTTCGCAGCTAAAATTAATAGAAAATGCGCTGTCTGGGGAACAGAAACAGATATGCCTCCAGATATTAGAGTGTATAACTGTATTAATCCTGATTGTAATTGGGTTAGCGATCTGCTCCGCAGCCAGCGAAGCTGACCACGCAGTGCCAGGCTACGCCCGATCGCAATATTAATGCAGCTATCAATGTACTATTTTATCAAGGAATACCAGAAGGCTATCTACTCTCAGATGCAGCACAAAAGGTTGCTTTTCTGGTTGCCCAAAAATAGATTCCTACGTATCACATTATTTACTTTATAGGTAATGACCAATCAGCCCAATTCTGATTCTAACCAAGAACCCAATCGGACTAAAGAAGAAATCACCAACAACAAGCAAATAACTTCAGACTCTCTACCAGTCCAAGCAGAAATTTCTTCAGTGAATACGAAGATATCTACAGAGGAAATAATTTCACCAACCCATCAAAATACCCAGGCAGTGAGTAGAGTTACTCAAACTTTAGCTGACAAAAAGTTTCGTCTTTCTCAATCTTGGTCAATTATCATTGCTTTAGCAATAATGGGATTAGGATTATGGTTTAATTTTTCTTGGTTGGGTATAGCTGGCTCGATCGCTGCTTTACTTTTTTCTTTAGGTGTAGTATTCAACTCGGTTCGAGGTTGGATTGTTCGATTTCTTACTCCTGCCGAACGAAGAAATATCTTAGCTTTTCTTGGCTTCACTCTAGCTTGTGCTGGCTTATTTAAATATTTGGGTTTATATCAAGCAGTAAGCAATTGGTTGAATCAATTCAAATATGATGAATTTGGTTCTTGGGCTGATTGGGTAGGGGCTTTAGGGCAGATATCTATTGCCGTGCTGGCAGTATATGTTGCTTGGGCACAGTATGTAATTTCTAAAGATCTGACTATTCAACAAAATCGCATCACCCAACAACAAACCATTGATGCTTATTTTCAGGGAGTATCCGATCTGGCTTTAAATGATGATGGTTTTTTGGAAGATTGGCCTCAAGAAAGAGCAATTGCTGAGGGACGTACTGCTGCTATTCTCAGTAGTGTTGATTCGATAGGCAAAGCCAAAATTCTGCGTTTTCTGTCTCAATCTCGTTTATTAACCCCTCTTCGTCGGGATACCTTTTTGGGTAGACCAATTTTAGACGGAACTGGTGGTTATGCCGAAGATAGAGCCTATGGACTTAGAGTGATTCATTTGGGAGTAATGCTGGCAGGATGTAATCTGGCTGGTCAAGATTTACGCTGGACAGATTTGAGTGAAGCTAATATGGTCAGAGCTAATCTTACGAACTGCGATCTGGTTAAGGCTAATCTTTCTCGTACTGTACTATACGAGGCTAAGTTGATGGGAGCAGATTTAAAGAGTACTCGTCTCTTTTATGGCTCAGTAGAAACTGCTTCTCCCCGCAGTCGCACTGCACCGCCTAATTATGAAACAGGGGAATATACTGGGGTGGTAATCGAAAGATGCAATTTGACAGGAGTAAAACGACTTAATGAAGAACAGCGTTATTATTTCTGTGCTTGGGGTGGAGAAAAAACAAGAGAAACAATTCCTGGTGGTTGCCAAAATATACCTAATAAACTAGGTAGATAAAATTTAATATTTTCTATCACATAATTGCCTTAATTAATATATAGATCGAGCAAAGTTTTTTTGAGGATTTCAACTCAATTATTAAACAAGCTTAACTTAAGTAAATTTACATAGACAAACTGATAATTCCAGCATTACTTAATAGTAAGATGGAATTATTATGGAGAGTAATAATTGGCAGAAAAGAACTCTTGTTTTTAGCTTTATAGCTATAGAAAGCTTGTTGGTGGTAATCGGCACGACTAAACCAGCTTTCAGTAGTTATTTTGCCTTTTCTCGTCATTATCGAAGTGGTTTCAAAAAAATTAGGCTTTCCGAGCGATTCAAAGCTGGCGATCGAAATCGTAAGCGAGGAATTTCTGCAACAAAAATAGAAAGCTTTAGGAGTAATATCCCGTACAACGGAAAGTATACAACAGAACCAATTTCCGTGTTAGATAGTATAGTTTCCCAGGAAAAATTAGAATTCGCTCGATTCAAATCTAATTTAACTACTAATCAGCTAGAGTTTTCTGTTAGTACTCGCGAAAACAAGCTGAAGCCTCTGATTAATTCTGCATCTTCTCATCGGCAAGTTAATTTTAAAAAAGAATTAGATAATTTTTTAAGCGATCGTCATAAAATTGCTAGTATCGATTCTAAAGAAACAGGAAAAACCCAGGTCAGTAGCACTGCTTTATGGGAAGTAGATAGTTTGATTATTATATTAATCTTGAGCGTAATTCTATTTAGAATTAATCAGCAAATTCACAACAAACCCCAATTAAATCGAGAATCGCAAGAATTAAATTTGTCTAACAATCAATCTTCAGAAGATAGACTATTTAAGTAAGCAAATAAAAACGAAAGTAGCCAAATACATAGATTAAGTCAATAGCTATTACTATTCCTTTAGTAATAGGCGAATTAAGTAATCCCAATACTAAGGGATTAACGATAAGTACCAATAAAAGTTCGATCGCTGCCACAATTTTGCCATAATGATTGACATCCCAATACGAAAATGGACTGATAAAACGATAATTACTTAAAGGAAAGAAATGACTATGAGCGTCATCATGATGAACTGGCAAATCGAGTAAACAGTGGCAAATCATACTTATACAAAGTACTGCACCAGTTTTCCAGTCAAGATAAATAAACATAATTAAACCAACTAAAGCTAAAGGAATCGAATGAGAAAGGGCAATAATATTTTGCCAAACAGGTTGGTAATAAGCTTCTGACCAAATTTTTTGCTCTGGTAATTTGTAAATAAATTTGGCAACAAAATAAAAGAGAAAAATCGGTATATCTGGCAAAATTGCACCAATAGTAATTGCTATATTATCTTTTGGTGCAATGGTTTTGCCAAGTAATGCCAGATTGAGAATATAGTGACTGGGAGTATTCATAAATACAATAGTTTAGCCTACATTCAGCAGGTTAACTTGGATATCGAATATTTTTTACGACACTATGGGAAATCAGGCGATCAGCGAAGCTGGCACGCCAAGCGTGATCGCCAGTTCAGCTATTATCAAAAAGCATGACCAATTGAGAATGAAGTTAGGCTTTTTGAGATTTATTCAAAAATCGATGAAACCTTTGCCGGGTATAATAGCTTTGGCTTGTAAGCAAAGAGAAAATTATTCAAATTGAGGACGAACCTGCTGAATGTAGGTTACTTTCATCGAGCGTGTCATTGACGGAGATTATGAATGCAAAAAACGATAAGCGACGTTGACTTCCACGGCCAGTTTCGACTTATCCATGAAACGGGAAATAAGTTCTCGAACTGGGAAAGCGAATACTTAAATGAGTGGACATTGCAATATTGCCCATCGCTTCAGAGCACACACCTTTTTGACAGTGGCAAGCAGAAAATCGGCTTGATTCTCGGTTATGCAATTATGCCGAACGGGTAAGAAAAGCGACCTCACTTCGGATGCTATATCAACTGAAGAGATTGTCGCTCGCCTAGGTTTTCCAGCTCATCCAAAGCTTGTCGAAGCTGCTGGTTGCTGGATAAGCCAATTGCCCTTAGCTAACCCCTTAGACATTTTAGATTTTCTTTATATCGAGCAAAGACTCGAATGCTGGGCAGGACCAAATCACTACGGTCACACCAATAACATCAGGATCGTACCTCTGTCGGACAGAGAGATCTTCAGTTTAATGTTACAGCTACCAGCAGATTATCGGTTCCGGCAACAGTTAGCTACAGACTTGATTAAACAGCTTTGGCCAGAACTGTTGAGCATTCCTTTTAACAAAGATACTCGAATTAGAGAAGCTGCAAAATGGGTGAAAAATAAGAGCCGTGCTTTTGTCCAATCAAAACCAGCCTTGAAAAATAAGATTTCTGCTTTAAGAAGATTCTTCCGTTAGTCTACATTTCTTGCGCTTACCCTGCTTATTTTGCTTCCATCCAATTTTTTCCTGCATGAACATCAACTACTAAAGGAACACTAAGTTGAACGGCATTTTCCATAATTGATTTAATTTGTGGTTGCAATTCTGACCATTCACGATCGGGTATTTCTAAGACTAATTCATCGTGAACTTGAAGTAATAATCGAGCTTGATAATTTTGTAAAACTTGATGCAATTCAACCATGGCAATTTTAATAATATCTGCACTAGAACCTTGAATAGTTGAATTAGCAGCAGCCCTCAATAATTGAGCATCGCCATAACTATAATCAAGCTCATCTAAGTTGATATCTTCGGGACTCGTACCTCTTAATTTGCGTAGACTTTCACTCACAAAATTAAAGTAACGTCTTCTACCTAAAATAGTAGTAACAAAACCTTGCGCGATCGCCTCTTTTTTGACTTTTTCTAAATAAGCAAATACTAAAGAATATTTCTGGCGATATTTATCAATAAATTGTTTACCTATTTCTGTACTAAAACCAGATTCACGAGAAAATCTTTGCGCTCCCATGCCATAAATCACACCAAAATTAATTATCTTGCCTAGTCTTCTTTCTTCTGAAGTTATTTCTTCTTTTTCAAACAATAGTTTAGCTGTGACACTGTGGACATCTTGACTATTGCGATAAGCTTCGAGTAACACAGGTTCTTGACTCAAATGAGCTAAAATTCTTAACTCTATTTGAGAATAGTCTGCTGCTACTAATAACCAATTATCTTTAGTAATAAATGCTTGACGAATTTGACGCGAAAACTCCGTTCTAATCGGAATATTTTGTAAATTAGGATTAGAAGAAGACAGTCTGCCTGTGGCTGTATTTGCTTGATTAAAGTCTGTGTGTACTCTTTTTGTTGGTTTACGAACTAGGGCAGGGAGAGCATCGACATAGGTAGATTTGAGTTTAGCTAGAGTCCGATATTCTAAAATTTCATCGATTAGAGGATGATCTCCTTTGAGTTTTTCTAAAACAGCTTGATTAGTAGAGTATCCAGTTTTAGTTTTTCGAGATTTTTTGCGGTCTAAATTTAATTTTTCAAATAAAACTTCACTTAGTTGTTTGGGGGAATCCAGATTAAACTTTTCTCCTGCATACTTATAGATTTTTTGTTTAATTTTCTCTAAATCTTTTTCCAATTGTTGCGAAAACTCATGGAGATAATCACTATCTAAAAGAATACCAGTATTTTCCATGTCTGCTAAGACAGGTTCTAAAGGTTGTTCTATTTCTTTTAGTAAATTATTAATTTGAGGATATCGATCTAGTTCTGCTTGTAATTTAGCTACTAGCTGGTAAGTTACATAAGCATCTATTCCGCAGTAGTTAGCTACAGTATAGATATCGAGATCGGCTATACTTTTACCTCTGGGAATATCTAAATCTTTATAGCTTTTAGCAATAATTCCTACAGCATATCTTTCAGAAAGATCGGTGAGGTTATGAGTCGTTTCTGGATTGAGAACATAACTAGCTAACATGGTATCAAAAACAACTCCTGTTAGTGTTATCCCTTGATAATGAAAAACTAAGCGATCGAATTTAGTATTTTGAAAAGCTTTGGGATATTTTTGACTTTCTAAAATAGGGCGTAATGCCTGTAAAACGCTTTCTTTATCTATGTGTTCGCCTTTTGTATGTCCTGTGGGAATATAGGCTATAGATGTTACTTCATTACCCCAACAGCAGCCAATGCCTACTAGTTCGGCATTATGAGGTTCTAAAGAAGTTGTTTCTGTATCCCAAGCAACAGGTCGATCGGGATTAGTGTATTTTTTAAGTGTGGTAATTAATTTTTCTAGTTGTTCTTCTGTAGTTATAATCTGGGGTTTTATGGTTACTTGCGGTTCATTTTGTTGAATAATATCTCGATCGATAGTTAATCCCGATTCATCCGTAGTAAATAAAGATAATTGTTGCTCTTCTTTTTCAGATATATTATCAATATCTACTGTTTTGTTTGCTTCTAGATTTCTTCCTAAATATTCTTGTAACCTATCTAAGTTATTAATAATATTTTTTAGTTCCAATTTTTTAAGTAAGGGGATAATTTGTTGAGGATCAAAGCCTTTTATCTTACAATCTTCTATAGTTATTTCTATAGGTGCATCTAAAGCAATCTTCGCTAAAAATCGAGAATGAAAAGCATCTTTTTTGCCCTTTTCTAATTTATTTTTAACTGCACCTTTAATATTATCGATATTTTCGTAAATAGCTTCTAAGGTTGGATATTCGTTAAGTAGCTTAACTGCTGTTTTATCTCCAATCCCTCTTACCCCAGGAATATTGTCAGACTTGTCACCACATAAAGCTTTGTAATCTACTACTTGTTCTGGCGTGATTTTCAGTTTTTCTTCTACTGCCTTGGCATCAAATTCTAAATAACCCTTTTTAGCTCCTTTAAATATTTTAGGGTCTAAATAGAGAACTTGAATATTATTACCATCGTCTATCAATTGAAACAAATCGCGATCGCCACTCAGAATTTTAACTTGATAACCTGCTTGAGAAGCTTGTCGTGCTAAAGTACCCAAAACGTCGTCTGCTTCATAACCAGGAACAGTCGCGATCGATAAATTGAGTGCAGTAAGTAACTGTTGTAAATTATTGATGTCGGGAATAAAATCTTCTGGGGTTTCGCTTCTATTTGCTTTATAGTCAGGATCGGCAACTGTACGAAAAGTTGGTTCGGCTAAATCAAAAGCGATAGCTAGGTATTCTGGCTGTTCGATCGATAGTACTTGCAATAAAGAATTTAAAAACCCAAAACAAATACTAGTAGGAATTCCTGTAGAAGTCCGTAAAGCACCTTGTCTAGACATAGCAAAGGCGTAATAAGAACGAAAAGCTAAAGAATGACCATCAATAAGAATAAATACAGGCGTGTTTCGATGGGGAATTAAATTAGACATGAGAAACTTAGTTTGGTAACTCCGTCAATCTGGTTGTATTTTTGTGCTAATTATGATAGCATAAAAGTATGATAGTCATAGAGTATAAAATCAAAGCAAAGCAACATCAACTGAGGTGCATTGACGAAGCAATTCGCACAGGTCAATTTGTCAGAAATAAAGCTCTTAGGTATTGGATGGACAATAAAGGGGTTAACAAGTATGACCTAAATAAGTATTGTCGCATCTTAGCCAAGGAGTTTGCTTTTGCCAATAAATTAAACTCTACTGCTAGGCAATCATCTGCCGAACGAGCTTGGTCAAGTATTGCCAGATTTTTTGATAACTGCAAAAAGAAAGTTAAAGGAAAGAAAGGTTTCCCGAAGTTCAAAAAATATTCTCGTTCGGTTGAATATAAACAGTCTGGATGGAAATTAGATAAACAAACCAAAAAACATATTATTTTTACCGATAAAAATAATATTGGTAGAGTTAAGTTAATTGGTAGTCGAGACATCTATTTCTATCAGCCAGAACAAATTAAGCGAGTAAGACTAGTTCGTCGCGCCGATGGCTATTACTGCCAGTTTTGTATATCTATCGAAGTCAAAGAAGATATGCAGCCTACAGGTAGATCTATCGGGTTAGATATGGGTTTGAAATATTTCTATGCCGACTCATTCGGTCACACAGAAGAAAACCCTAGATTCTATCGTAAGAGCGAAAAACGACTTAATCGTTTGAACAGAAGAAAGTCAGTCAAGTATCGAAAAGGACAACGACAATCAAGCAATTACCATAAAGCTAGACGGCAATATGCCAAACAACATTTAAGAGTAAGTAGGCAACGTAAAGACCATGCCGTGAAGTTGGCAAGGTGCGTATGTACATCTAATGACTGCATCGCCTATGAAGATTTAAATGTGAGAAATCTAGTGCGTAATCGTAAATTGTCGAAGTCTATATCTGACGCTGCTTGGACACAGTTCCGCAACTGGGTTGAATATTTCGGCTGGAAGTTTGACAAGATAACTATTGCTGTTCCCCCACAATATACTTCTCAGGATTGTCCTGTTTGCGGAACAAGAATACGGAAATCTCTATCAACTCGCACGCACGTCTGCAAATGCGGGTATGTCGAGGATAGAGATATTGCAGCCAGCATCAATATCCTCAAAAAAGGATTGAGTACCTCAGGGCATGAGGGAAGTTACGCTTGGGGAGAGACTCCCTCTTGGGCGGTTGGAGCAATCCTGTCGTCTAACGGAGACTCGTTGAACCAAGAATCCCTTACGCCTTTAGGCTAAGGGAGTGTCAAATCCAAAAGCTTATAGCTACTCGAGCATTCTGACTTACCCTTTTGTTAAAAAACCATCTAGGTCGCGAGTATAATGTTTCGGTATATCAATAAGTGTAAACACTTGTTAAAAACCAGATTACATTTTTCTGAACCAATGCTAATTTATATGCAGGTACAAAAGAAGCCCACAAAACTTCTAAAAGGATTTTCAGACTAAAGTATGTACCTCCTCCTTTAAGTCTGACCAGTCATTATCGGCAGAAAAAGCAAACAGTTTTGATGGTATCTCATTCAGCAATCTAAAGTCTAAGTGACAAAAGTTTGTTAGATGCAAGAGCCATAATCTTAACCAGAATTGGTATTTGCCTGACTGTTACAAGATGATAGTTGATTGGATATTTATGTTCACCTAGATGAGAGATTTGTCTAACTGCTTATTTTTGAATTCAACCCAGAAGACGTTATCAAGATTCTTCAACGTAGCGGACGTAGGAGAGAACAGGTAAGGAAGTCGAAACGAAGACTTCCAGCGTACTTAAAACATACTCAACTACCCAGATTACACTATCTGCTTCTCTCCTACGTAATTAATAACTGTAGCGACATATGGCGAATTAAGTCATAGTCGCATTTGATTTTTTAAGGGACTTCTACAAAAGTTTTAGCTTAGCTTCAATTTTCATAAACATTGTCAGAAGTCTATTCTTGACGATCTCCACAATAATTATTAATCACATTACCTAATTTTTCTTCTAGTTGTCCTGCTCTTTCTGCATCTGTATGGGCAATTTGAAGAGCTTTAATGTTTTTATGTTCCCAAGCTCGAACTGCATCATAAGTTGCTCGAGAATAAATTCGGTAAATTTGGGCTAAATCGGTTTGATATTTAATTAACTTGGGGTCTTGAAGCTCTATATTTTCTAATTTTTGGGCAGCTTGAGCGATCGTTCTTGCTGCTTGTAACCAAGTTGTACTCTCAATCTCTTCTGTTGAATTATTAGTATCGATTAGCTTAGTTTTTTCGTTGACCACATTATTAGCAATTTGGATTATCTGTTCGCATTGAGCATATTTGGTGTCACTACAACTAACTGTAAGTAAACCAATAAAAATACTTAAGCACAAAATAACCGAATAATTATGGCGATCGCTCGAAATAGATGTCATTATTTTGTTTTAACTAATTTTATTAGAGATTTTAACAATAGACCTGTCTTGAAAGTCAAAAGTCAAAGGTCAAAAATCAAAAGTTTGACTTTCATCCCTGGGTTGTGAACGCTAGTTCATGGCATCTCTTGCATAAATCAAAAATCTCGGTTGTGTTAGCTTTTAGCTTCTTACGACAATCGCTCATGGGGGGAACCCCCAAGACCGCGTTGTCGCGCTTTTAGCTCTTAGCTTTTAGTTTTGGTTAATGGAGGTGTTTTGTTGATTTGTTTCTCTGATAAAAATTTACTTTTGTAAGAGGTCTAAACTCTATTGTAGAATTTTTAAGTACCCGCTATCTTTTCTCTCTGTGATTTATTCGCTTAATTCACCTGATTTCATTTATTTATTCAGAAATCTATCGATAGGCAATCGCGTTCGGTAAAATCTTGCCGATTTGGATTGGTCAAATGTATTTTCAGACACCTCGTTTACCTAACAAAACTGATAATTTAGAAAAAATGAGTTTGAGCCACCAAAACTTAGAGCTTGGTTTGTGCGCTTAAAGTTGTAAATAGCGAGCTTTAAACAGTTCTCAATCAATAAGTAAAATTAGGCAATAATTCTTTTAAAAGCTGAGTAAGAAAAGTTTTTTCCTAGAGTGGTAAAATTGACTAGAGAAGTTGTTTATGTGGGTTGAAAAGGCTTAAACACGTAGATTGAATTTTCTAGCGATAACGGATTTACTAGGTTTAAATGTTCAGTCAAGTTTATTTTGCCACTCTAGAAAAAAACCCTCGCCGCGATCGCCGAATCAGATAATGACTACTTAGTAAAAGTCAAAGCTAATCAGCCAACACTATATCCAATACTTCTCGTTTAAGCCCTCTCGGTCTTTAAAAGTAGAGTTGAATATCTTAAAACTTCACAGAGACGGTAAAATCACTCTACTAATACCTACCGTTGTCCAAAATATTTTGTCTTACGCTAAACTTCAAAGCAAGCCCCGGGTTTTTCGGAGTCTGAGGGGCATAACCTTGTCAGAATTCGAGGAACTGCTGCCCAGCTTTGAGCAGCCATGGCAGGATTATATCTATTGCATAATTAGCCAAGCAGACGATCGTGTTGCTATTATGAGATAAAAGTAGGCCCTCGCTTTAGCTAAGATAGAAAAATACTTGATTAATCTTAATTACAATTGTTTTAAAGAGAAAATTTTGTTATCTCATCTCCAGCGATCGCTACTATTATGAGATAAAGGTATGCGATCGCTTTTAATAGATAGACATTTACAGTCTTTCTTTTAGCAATGTTTTCAATTCATTTTGCTTCTCAAGTGAACCAGCTAGTAAAATACTCAACTTACCTACTAAAATACTACCCCAGTTAACTAAAATTACTCCCGTCCCTGTTTCTTTATCGAACTCCAGTCCACTAAGATCGATATCCTCTAAAGAAGTATATTGAGTATCAAAGTTTTCACTCGCCCAACTAGCTATATTTAGTTTTATAGCAATACCTGTAGGATAGGATGCACCGTTAAAACGGGGATTACATTCGATCGCATAATAGCTTGAAGTATTATTTTCTTCCACCGCAGCAACATCAAAAGCAAATATTCCTTTCATCCCTTTTTCTGCCATCCACTGCGCCATGGGTTCTAGCATATCCCAAGGTTGATGGATGGTAGGATAGCGATTACCATTGTGGGCAAAGCCGTCTAGTATTTGTTCGGTAGCAGCTAGAGGTTCTACTTTATCTGCTCTAACCTGATACTGTAGATTGAGGAATTTATCAGCAATTACTTCTTGTTGTACTTGTAAAGATACATTGTCAGCTATATTTACTAATGCTTCCTTTAACTGCTGTTGGTTTTCACAGCGATTAATCCCTGCGCCATCTACAGACACGGCGGGTTTTAAGTAACAAGGGTATGGTAGTTCAGATAATTGTTCTAGTTCGGCTTTATTTTCAGCGCAAATCGTGGTGGGAATATTTACACTTAAATTTTGTGCCAATCTAATAAAATTGTTTTTAGAGTTAATAAATTCGACTACATCTAGCCAGTCTTGATTTTGGTTACGAAACCAATCATCATCACTACTACCTTGGTTAATCGCATCGCCAAAAATAAAAACTGATACCTGAGTGTCAGGATATTCTCTTAACTTTTGGAAAGATACATCCCAAATAGGATTGTGACTATGGCTTAAACCAATACGCTGATAGTGTTCGGTAATTGCCTGCCACTCAGATTGTAGATTTGGATGTAGTTGAATATAATCTTGAGGTTCAGTCATTCCCAAGACTCTCCCGGAATAGAGATAGTTACCAACTACAGCATCGTGAGTACAGTGCATAATATCATGATTAAAAATTGTTACCTGAGTCATAGGATTATCTCTGGGGGGAATCTTTACTTAGATTGTCTCAAATATTTAGTCTTTGTTTTAGTAATATAGATATCTTTTTTATAGATAATTCACAAAATAAATGGCCCGTCAACGTTTAAAATCCGATCTTCCTACTAAAATTTGTCCTGTTTGCGATCGACCTTTTACTTGGCGTAAAAAATGGGCAAAATGTTGGGATGAGGTGAAATACTGTTCGGATAGATGTCGGAGAAGGCGATCGTCTGTTGATAAAACAGATAAATAGTGTTTATTTGAGATACAATAACCAAATTGTGCCTTGCTTTTGCAAGAAATATTAACTAATTTTACTTTCAGGTATGACAGTCAATCTGGTACAACCCAAACTTATCATTCATGGCGGTGCAGGTGGTCATCTCCAAAGTGAAGCAGGACTTGAAGCAGTACGTCATGTACTTCATTCTGTAGTTAAGAAAGTTTATACTTTATTACTTAACGGTATAAGTGCTAAAGATGCCGTAATTGAAGGATGTCAGCTTCTCGAAGACGAACCCCTGTTCAATGCAGGTACTGGTTCTGTATTACAATCTGATGGTCAAATTCGGATGAGTGCTTCTTTAATGGATGGTACTTCTCAACGTTTTAGTGGGGTAATTAATATCTCCCGCGTGAAAAATCCCATTCAATTAGCGCAATTTCTGCAAAGTCAAGAAGATAGAGTTCTATCAGATTACGGTGCTGCCGAACTAATGCGGGAGTTAAGTGTACCAGTTCACGACCCTTTAGTCGATATTCGTCTCAAAGAGTGGTTTCAGCAAAGAAAAGAACATTTTCAGAAACACATGGCAGGAGTAGTAGCCGAAGAAGAATTGGCTGTTCCTCACGAAGATAGACGAGGAACAATTGGCGTAGTCGTTTTAGATAGTCAAGGAAGATTGGCAGTAGGAACATCTACAGGAGGAAAAGGACTAGAAAGAATTGGTCGTGTTAGCGATTCAGCTATGCCTGCTGGTAACTATGCTACTAAGGATGCAGCCGTAAGTTGTACTGGTATTGGGGAAGATATTCTCGATGAATGTCTAGCAGCCAGAATTGTAATTCGAGTTACCGATGGTTTATCTCTAAAAGAGGCTATGGATAAGTCCATGAAAGAATGCTGTTTACATCATCGCGATTTAGGCGCGATCGCTCTTGATGCTGATGGTAATATTGCTTGGGGTAAAACTAGTGAAGTGTTACTCGCTGCCTATCACACTGGGGAGGAAATTGGCGATACCTTAGAATGGACTGGAGATGAGTTAATCGGTTATCAATTCTAAGCGATCGACATCCTGTTAGTGCGCGATCGTTTATAATCTAATCAAAGTGTTTAAGGGAAAAACTACCTATAATTGGAGAATATTGAAGGTCAATTCAATAACTATGACTACACCCCACATTCATCAGCAACCTTTATGTAATAAAACAAATTACGCTATTTAAAGGATTTGGCGATCGCCAATTGGCGGTAATTACGCCAAGCGCGATCGCCAAAATCGCCGATCTAGTAACACTGAAAAACTACATCTGTGGTGCTGCTGGATGTGGGTTACAATTAGTTTCACTACCAGAGAATTACTAGCCGACCTATTTATTTCCCAAAGAGAATTGCTGACTAGACCGCTGCTCTAGCATTACCGCAACTTTAGCCTCTTCTGTCTCAACAACTCGCTTGTACATCTCCTCACGAAACTTTGAGGGTATAGTATCAATCTGCTGTTTCATCACAGATTCAATCGTACCGGAGGCTGTACCTTCACTACCTTTTTTACCACCGGCCAAATATTTATACCCTTTGCTTCTGTGAGACAGACGGAACATCCTCAACAGATTAATACCGCGATTATAAGCTTCATGGAGTTCTGAATATTGGCTGACTAAGGCTCTCAGCGCACATCCAACTAGCTCCATTGCCAGAGAGAATTGACGCATAAACTGAGGCATGCGTGCTCGATTTTTCCTGAGTGTTGCATACATTAGTGACGAACCTTGAATCTGGAAAAATGCATCCAAGGCATTGATCAGGAGGGTCTGAGTACCTGATGGTCCGCTACCACCATTGATCTGCCAAGTGTGTGGAGCTTCCACCGCATCTACCCAAATAGTAGAGCTGACATCTTGCTCTCGCATTTTAAAGAAAATATCAAACGCAACTTTGGTCTGAGCTGCTATCTGATTGAGAATTAAATTTATGTGGGAGATAGCTCCTGAAGTTACTCCTTCTGTATCGATCTTGTTCATTAACTCCGCGCATTCGCTCATTTTGAGATAGATGTATTTCCCTTGTGCTTCCATCTGCCCAAAGACGAGATTAAAATTCTCTTCTGTCTTGCGCCATTCAGGAGTTTGATTAAATACCCAGCGTGTTCGGTTGGGTAGAATTAGTTTTTCCTCTGGTACTATGAATTGATTACTAGGAGTATTGGTTCGGTAGCAGTTGAGTAGATTAAGAGAGAACATGCAGCCACCATCACCTGAGATTTGGAGATGTTCATGTATGCGTCGCCAGAGACCAATCATCAGAGGAGGAAAATCGATGTAAGATTCCTCTCTAGCTTGCGGAAGAACTGGTATTGTTCCCCAGCGAAAGGCATGACCTAGATAGGTTAATGTGGCTAGCAATCCACAGAGAACGGGATGAAAGCTTAAGTCTTCATAAGAACTAGTGGTCACAAGTTCTTCTAGGACTGCAAAGGACTCCTCTGCTAAGTCGGTATTGAGATTAGCCAGTTGCTGCTCAACCCACTCTCGATACTCATAAGGACTACTGGCAAGGTGTAGTCGTTGTGGTGTTTCCTGAGCAATATCAATCCATACTTGAAAGATTGCTGGTAATTCAAAATCTGGCTGTGGTGGCCAGTGCTGTGTCTTGAGTAATTTTTGCGTTTTTTTGAGAGTGGGTAAAACTGCTGTAAGCTCAGAAAGATGTTGTTTAAGCTGACCCTCACCCCTATCCAGCCAATCGTTGCCTACATCGCCACCTTCGCCACCACTGACAAAATCATGATTGTTAGTATCAAAAGTATCCATTTCTGTGTTCCTCGGAGTAAATTGTTTTCAAAGCGTGAACGTAGTGTTTCTGTCATCTTTCTGGTTTTACTTATAAGGAATAATCAGGATTAAATCGGGAAGAGAGGGAGAAAAATTAGCGGGACTTTGACAATTTTACCTATCAAAAAGGGGTGAAAGCCTTGCCAGACGCCGAATTTACCTCGAAGAGGTAAATTCGCCTGAAACCCAGATATATTAA
>JAAUYH010002427.1_pt1 | contig 40793 bp, 21 predicted proteins | sample 7278061 | NCBI WGS metagenome assembly JAAUYH01 (sample SAMN14350203, study PRJNA611818) | marine sediment metagenome | isolation source: surface marine sediment (0.6m) | place: French Polynesia: Moorea | collected 2018-08
AAGATCGCACCATTCACATGTAGAATGCCTAATCATTGCAGTTTGTGGCTTACTTAGGTTTTAATTAGGCACTTTGTAACTTAATTTACTAATTTGAGCTGTTTTTTGTAAGAAATATTAAAGGGCTCTTGTATTTTGTTAACCGCTTAATTATTGCAGCAACTAATCAGCATTGAAAGCACATGCAAGTAACCAATATTTTATTGTAGATGTCATGAAAAGCGAGTTGTTGGTTATCTCATGTCAGAGAGTAAACAATGAAAAACAAATGATAATTTACAAATTCAGGTAAAACATGGCGAGAGCCATCGTACCTTTTCAGTACGCATATTCATTATCAAGCATATTCTTTGGTTTCTACGTTTTAGTGTAGGACAAGTTTTTGATAGCTCTTGCCTTATTTTATGTAGTGCTTGAAGTTAGATAAAAAAATTTAATCGATAAACTGACTCATCTTCACTGCACTACTTTATATTATTGTAATTCATGTGATACATTTGAAGATGTGCAAGTCTGCTTGTGCCTCAAATGCACTGTCTGCTTTTTTTGCGAAATTTCCAATATTATTGTATGCCTATGATATTCAGATTCACAATTAAGCACAGTTACTTACTTGCAGTGCAACCTGACGAGAAGCTAACAAACTTCTGGTCACTTCAAACTTAAGTTTCCTAGAAATTCAGAAGCAAAGAAAAATGAAAAAGATTTACATATCGCATGGTGATCCTTTCTTTATTCCTGCGCGATTTTGGATATCAGAGATCAGTGTAGCAGATCGAGGTCCGTGTTTACTCAGCTACAAGTCCATAGAAAAACGAGCTTAAGAACTGGCCAAATTGCCGCTATGACGAAAAATTAAATTCAGAAGCGCATTTCGGAGGTTAACACACAGCACTTTTCATTTCCGAAACTTAATACATAACATTACTGATGAGCTATCGTCATTGTACGTTGCTGACTCTGTACACTATGGAAAAATTTATCGAATCATCAAAAAATTTTATCGCTAATTTTGTTGGAAAGTACAGACAAAGAACTAACGACTGATAATGGGATTCATCGAGAACTTCGGATTATAATCCTGACTACTGCGGCCCGTAGCAGCATAAAGCTTTCTATACCTTACTTGATACGGAATCAATCCATCAGCGCTCGGCAGCTGGTGCTATTTGGGATCATTACTCATACTGTTGAGTCAACACTTCATCTATAAAACTTTATTTTACTAGTCAAAAAGAGGCACTAAACAGTAAGAACCAACACAATTATTATATTTCCTTTCATTCCGTTACCGTCTTCGACCATTTTTTCACCTTTCGACCTCCACAGTATTTGTTCTTTTTACTTTTCACAGACTTTTTTCCAACTTCTTCCTCTCAAGGTATCTACTCTCGTTTTTCGATTCTGCATAGCTCATCTCCCTTCCTTGCCCGTGAATATTCGACAATCTTGGTCGAACCTTCCAAAGAAGAATAACAATCATCGTGAACTGGATTGTTCTCTAGTGGAGGCTAATAGTAAAGTATTATTTTCAAAAGTGCTTTAGAGTTCTCCTCAAAATAAATTAATTTCATAAATTTCCTTCTAATTATCATAAGAAAACAAATTTGAATTATTTAAGGTAAAAGCCGGAAGGATGTTACGGAAACCAAACGGCTCATATAGCCTCAGCTTATAGATACGTTGTGGCTTTTTGCATTCAACCTGATAACAATATATCATTTTCATTTTTGGAACAAGGGTATGAATCACGCATACATACACATGGACTCAGAAACTTTTACTTGTTTCAAGTAAAAGATATACTACTTGTCTTCAATTACTTTTTTACTAGAATATTTTCCAATATAGATCAAGTAGAACACTTTGGAAAACCTATTCAATCTGAAAGGCATACAGCGAGATGCCACAGAAAAAATTTGTACTGCATAGCTACAAGTTGATAGAAGATGATCTTCCGGACTTATGTTCGGTTTATTTCCGGCTTGAAATACTCCGAGCTAATAATTTGAAGCTTCATCAACCGGATTTTTGGTCAAAAAGCGTGTCCAACGTCCTTGATGTCTGTCACAGTACAAGCGAGTGATTAGATTTGAATTATCAGTCGTTGCTTAATTTCATTAGCGCCATCGCTTGAGGTTTGATTTTACTTATTGATGTTCCGTGTTCTTCATATTCGTAGATACTTCGCTTGTGTTGAGTTCATGAGCTTTCCATTGATGTGCCGCTTTCTCTGCATGGTTGGATATTGGCTAAGATACATGTTCCTCAATTTCCTGTACTATACTCTTGCTTCAGTTTCTTCATTATAGTTGTATTATATGATGGACAGTAAATACATTGGAACCTCTTCTACGAAAAATCAATCAATTACCTACAACAGCAACTACAGCGTTTGGAATTTGGGGTGCCAAGAGTATTATATCTCCGAGTATCCCAGTTCTGCAGTAACTCTGTCGAAAAATTCTACAGGAATGCCAGTCACCTGTGCTAAATGAAAGCTTTGGTGCCGTTCTCTCATGAGTCGCACTATGTTGTGCCCATTAGGCCTCCTATCGACTGCGACATAAATTTGTAGAATTCTCCGGTCTGTCGATCCGCTACTATAAACCGCATTCATTTCCGGGTTGTAACCAAGGCCACCGCAGGTCTTGAAACAACAGCTGCTTCGGGGGAAGAGCATATTTCGTGTGACGACCTCGATTCTTTATCAATTCAATTCAAATCATCATATTATCATGCAAGAAACATAGATTTGCAGGGTCTCTTTTCATGTTTTGTTCTATCAAAAAAGATGTTTTGCTTGGAAGTAGAACTGAATGCTGACTCTATTACGTCACGAAAGTCAACTTCATGTTCTATTATAATATATAATGTGTAACCAAGCAATCTAAACAAGCTTTTTTTGATTTAGAAGTACCAACACATAACAGAGTATTCTCAGCCCGGCCTTCTGTGAGAACCATATCAAGTAAAATCAAATTTCATTACTTTCATGCCTCCAGGCTCCAAGACAGGGTTTCAAATTCTTGATTTCTTTGTACCCTTTCCTAAGTCCCTTCTAGCTTTTCATTTTGAAATTTCCGCCTTGATTGGCTGTTGCTTCCAGGCAAGTTCAATTTTTCTTCATAATTTATTCTACTTCAAGAAATTGAATTGCTTTGCGAACAATCTTAGCAGTATAACAGGTTGTGAAGTTGCTTAAGACTTTCCGACAATGACACAGACAAAATCGCGAAATGTCGGAAAGCATTGTTCAACAGAATCGTAATAGCTCTCGTTCTCATTTTCACCGCATTTTTGATCTTTTAGGGAGAGCAGTTCGTAAATGTGAATAGCATAATGAGCTGTACTGTGGGAATTGTTTTTGCTTTATCAGTTTTGTTCGGCCTAATGATCATCACGATCAAGCTCGGAAGTCAGCAGGTGTCAGTCAATGGTCGAAGCATTGCTGTTCAGCGGCATTCGTAGTTTTTGCACTGAGTTGTAGGTGCCTCTGTGGTATGTTAAACGACCATTTCCCAGAATTCCCGCAATCCCGTAAGAGTAAAAACTGTTTCGCATTTGCTGCGCAGCATATGAATTTAAATACGGAAAAGTGAAGTCTTTCGTCACCTTAATGCCTGAAGTGCTTGATGTGAGACTCATGAGTGGAAGCTCGTAATGAGAGTTTAGATCTGTTGTTGCATGATACTCATCGTCTCTATCAACGAATGATGGCGTTAAGCAGATCATTCACCTTGACATGATTTATGTACTACCTGATTCAAGGTTTCACAAGAACATCTTAACAATAGCTAAGTCGGGTAGAGAATTAAATTCTTGATTCTCAAGATTTTCCAGCGTTCCAAGAAAACGTACACATTCGTCGTGGCGTTCGCCAAATAGCCAGTCTCTTGTAGCCAGCTTGCACCACTTCCAACAATTATCCTCTTCTATAAATGATTGCCCGGTTTAAATAACAACCAGATGAAACCTATTCCTTTTTTCTTCCTCATTGACCGATTCAGCATTTATTCATCCTTTATCCCAGGATCATTTGAGCTCTGCCCACAAAATAGATACACAATCTCTGGGATAGACTTATGATATTTTTGCGTGAAAAGTTTTGATTTATTCTCGTAAGACTATTGAAGGTCACTCTATAACGCATGGTGAAAATTGCTCCATGAATTACAAATACTGTGTACTGTGTTAACTTTCTTTTAGCACGCTTTTGGCAAGTTAAATATCTTGCGAGTTTTCAATCTCGAAACGGCTTGCTTGCACAAACTTGCTTGACTTAAGCTCGTATATTTGGCTTAGTCCAACTTGTCTGCGCATATTTCGAAAGAGCTCACTTCTACTTACTTTCTTTCACATTTCGAACTTCTACAACTCAATGTACTGAAGCTAGTTGACAATGATTCTAGTAACTGCAAAATAAATGTGCTTTATACAGGTTCCAATTCAATCACAATACAAACCACGTTCGGAAATGTGTTTGATATAGCGTGCGAACAGTTCAGTAAATTATTCAAACATGATTAACTTTTACTATTGGGATCGAAACCTTATTTACGCGGCTCTAGGAAGTAGTTCCCCTGTCATGTGCCGGTATTTCGTGGAGCAAGGCAATAGATGTCTTCATATTGATAGCTTACATAGTTCGCCAGTCATCGTAGGTGATGTGGCAGAGAAGTCCATGATGCACTTCGACAGCCGGACGAACATGAGCAGTTCTCACACAGGAGACAGCGTTGCATCATTTTAGTGACCTAACATGACGCAAGTATTGATGGCAAGCAAGGTACCACTAGTGGACATAAATTGGAATTTCTGTGCAATGTGTTGTGAAGCATGATGCAGAAGAACCGAGAGAACTGTACTTCATCAACGTTGTTCCGAAAGATAATCCGAAACTTGGCAGTGCCGCCTAGCCACTCGGAACGGAAATACACCTCGCTTGGCGAAGCAAATCGGATCTAATGGAAAAGCTTCTTGTGTGAGAATTGGTATTTGCGTTACTCTTCCATTAGCAATGCGAAGTACAAGCGATTAAACTTCTGTTGCGGTTCCAGTGAAATCACCTGATCTGTCTGAAATTGATAGGCTACGCCGATTCAAATATATTCGGCCACGGAAAACGGCAATAATGAAGTTCCACGCATGGTACAATGTTCTTCATTCGAACAGTAGAGAGAAGGGATGTTTTCCGACAGACATATAGATTTGTCGGTCTTGTCGTAGTCTCGGTTTCATATCCAAGAGTTCCAGAATAGAAGAGATCAATCATAACGTACATGCAATACGAAGATGATGAATATAATGCCCCTGTTTGAGGATGACAGGTTTGATAGTATTTAAAGCACAGTGGTTACAGCGCAGAATAGATACTTACTTTCAGCGTGTGGAGTAAACGAATCCGTTTGTTGAGCTATGTTCACTCCTTTCGATCAATCGCACACGAGGTGCAAGAGATCTGGTGTTCCAGATGGTCAATTTATAGCACGTAAAGGTGACGGAAGAGGTCGGAATTTGAGCGGAGGTCGGACAAGTAGTCAAATGGACTTCAAAAAGCATTCAAATCAAGCATCATCTTGACAGTCATGCAAAAAGGGCACCACACCCGCTTCTTTCCAATTGATAACGAACGCATGGATACCAGTCACAACCCCTTCAGTGGCACGTTCCTACTCTACTTCTATCTCGTCTCGTAAAACTCAAATCCAAGAACTGATGGTCCTGTGTCCAGTACCACATATTGCTCGAAAACGATATCAATTTCGATTCCTACGAGATTTAGTGTCTCACGTACAATCTAGCGTTTAGATTTTGTTGTTCTACCAGTCTAGTAGTATCGGTATCAGCGGTATTTGACGCAGAACTTCTTTCCACTCACAAAACTCGCTTGTCAGCCAGAGACTAGTAGTGTAGAACAATATGAATAATGGGAGAGAGCACGATTTTCTGCGGAGTATTCAATACAATATTTGTTGGGTAGATCTTACTACCGCTTCCTACTGCAAACGGCACCGTTTATTCATGGTCGCAAGCAAATAATCTATACCCGAACTCAATTCATGCTATGTCTTGCCCGTGCTTTCATCAAAGCAACTGACGATAATGTGTTACGTGTCTTGTTGATTAGTATGTGGCTGGTGAAGTACTACAAGTCGGTTTCCTTGCAAATGATTCAGACTGCCTTATTCTTCCATCTCTAATCCGAGGAGAAGCAAATGGGAAGCTTGACGTTCAATACAGTCTTCGATCCGGAAGAGTCACGCTCAATAGTATCAAAAACTAAAAACTTTCCTAGCAAATGCAGTTCGTTAGCCCCCTGTTCATTCAGAAGAATCACAGTATCGCAAAGAGTCTGTAATGCTTCGAAATGATTATCCTACGCAGAAGTAACCAACGCTGTATAATTCACATGTGATAGTTGGGAATCTGAGTGAGAAATCTGTTATTAGAACAGTTTCTATGTCGAACATGAAGCATTGGGCTGACGGCTGTCGAAGGGCTGTATTCAGGATTCATTACTTCCTGCAGTGAATTTATTCCATTTTCATTCGCTGAGCAGAATGGATTGCTCGCTTCCAGTGCGAGTTTCTTTTCCATCCTCGTTCTCGCTGTCTCTATCATTAAGTCAGTACGAAGGAAAATGTAGCAATGATTTTCTGTTCTTCAGACTACAGTAAAGCCTTTACATCAGCGAATTACGGTTTCATATCAAATTTTATCCACTGTTTCAGAGGAAAGCGATGGCTTCCCAGGAATGCAGCATTGAATTTACGGCGAAAATTTTTGCATTGCTTACGAGCTCGATGAGCTCTTGCTAAGCATACTTACAACTAACTGCCGCTGCAACGATGCGAACCAGCAAGACACTCGCTCCGATCCGATTCTCAAATCTTATTTAAGCCGAGGTGGAACGCTCTTCGAACAACCCACCCATCCCATCAATATGGTAGCCCGTGCAGTGTTCACTCTAGCAATCGCCCTCATCTCGGTCGCACTGGCCGACCAAGCACAGCTTGAGCACACTGAACGTTTGCAAGCATGTCTAGCCGCCTCTATTCGCATTCAGAGCCCGGCTGCGCGGCAAGCGTACATCGATGAATGCTCCAATATTTGCCCACGCCCGTGCGGTCCAGGCTACGTCTGTCACAAAGGGGCCTGCATGGATCCTTCCCACATTTGCCCGTACGGCTGCGGCCCAGGCTACTTCTGCCAACGCGGTGTCTGTGTGGATAGTTGCCTCACCATAAAATGTAAATCTGGCTACCGATGCTATCGCGGGCAGTGCCGCAAAGTTATGGGATGCGGAGAACAGTGCGACTATCCCAAGTGGATCTGTGCAGTTGGCGCGTCGTGTATCAATAACAAATGCACCGGTCCCACAGTGGGTGAGAATGGCACCTGTGGTGGTTCGTCCTGCAACAGGTGTAAAGCAGGCACTCGATGCTACCACGGTAAATGCCGCAAGGTGATGGGATGTGGGCAATCCTGCGATTATCCGAAATGGATCTGTGGTGCAGGTGCGACATGCAAGCACGGCCGTTGTCACTGCGGGCACCATGACGCTCCGGTACTTTGCCAAAGCGCCAACGACTGCCCTATCACCGACCCTGGACAGGAGCCGAGTTTCTAATACCATAGTGCGCTGCAAGAGTGGCCAAGTAGCTTGAAGTAGAGAGCAACGAATTGAGATATCACACTCGCAGTGAATGATACTGCTCTAGTGACTAGCCGCGCAGCCAAAAAATTCAACGGTATACTTTCGACTCGATAAATTGAAACAGGTAACAATTCAGATCGACATGTTCTCTAGCATCCAAGGCGTTCTTCGACTAGAAATGTGCGGCAAAGCAAGCATTCCAATCATCGATTTGAGCTATTAACTCCCATTTCTCGCTACGCTCCACTACTTTTACTGCAATGGACAAGTGATACGTTACAAAAGTTGCAATTCTGTTGATGCCACGAAACCACAGTTTGAAACGTTTTGTGTGCTTAACGATATTACGCTATGACCATGGTGCTCTCGATTATCTCCGTTACTGTGCGGATTGATTTGCCTTTCATGAACTTCTTGTCACTACAAAGCCAAGTTTCAAGTGTTGAAGCACATTAGAGTGTATCTGCAAGTATATCACACATGCTCCTGCGTTCTGGCCTCACAGTCAGTTCGAATCTAGTCGAGCGTATGAATCATCCAACAGAGAACACCTAGTTATGCTAAGAGGCATGAGGATGATGAACGCATCTGTAGTTGGTGTTTTAGCTTGCACATTTCTCTTGTGTGTTGTTGATGAAATCGATGGTCGACTTCTTACTGTATCACTGAAGTGTTAGCACTGCACATTCCAGTTGGGCGCGTTACAGAAAAAGACCAGTGAACTGGAACAATACCGTAGGGACGAGGCAGTACTGCGGTATTGAATCACAACAGAAGCGTTTCAAATCGAGCGGGACAGCACTGCTCTAGTTTTACGAAATCAGCAATACTGGTACAGTAGTAATGTACAACGAACAAAATTCTACTTGCCCCGGTCAATGCTATCGAGTCGCTTCTCCAGGACCGCCACATTATTTGCCATGAAGTCCAAATTCTTCGACATATTCTCAGTCGCCATATCAAGCAATGCCCGATTATCCGCCGCCGCCACCTTTAGCTCTTCGTACTGCTTCGTTAGATTAGCCAACGCCGCTACGAATCCCGCCGCCTCGTCATGCACGCGCTTCAGGGCGCGTAACCGCTCGACCACCGCGGGCACGGAAGCGGCGACATTTTCCCATTCGGTCATTTTCGCCGCCACCGCACCCGCCTTCACCGTTTCACTGGCCGCAACGCCCCTCAACGCCGACGCTACCGCATCCGCATCACGACGCAACCGCTCCCCGGCGCCGTCATCAAGCAATGCCAATTTCTCGCGCACCGCCATCACCAGCGCGGCGACACTTGCGCCATCGGCATCCACATGCAGTGATGGTCCCACCACCCGTTCCAACGCAGCGACCCTCCTCTCCAGCGCCAATACGCGACTCGCGCCCGAATCGTACACTTTCACCACCGTATTGCCTTCCCCTCCCTCACGCGGCTCCTCCACCACGACCTGCCTTCCGTTACACGGCTTGAACGCCTCCAACGCGTTCAACTGCGCGCGGAGCGACTTGAACAGATTGAAGTCCGCATCGCCAGCGGCCTCTCTCGTCAGCGCGTCCAGCTCTCTCCGCACTCGTTCAATCCTCGCCGCCCTCGACTCGCCCACCAACACCGCGCCCTCGCGTCGCGCCATCCGCACCTTCATGTCCACGTCATGGTGCAGTTGCTGCGCCAATCTGGAGAACGCCTCCTCCGGCGACAGCACCTCGTCATCGGGCACCTCATCGCCAAACACCTCCGGCTCCTCAGACACCGCCGACGCCGTCTCCAAGTCGCGTGCATCGCGCGTGACAACTCTCAGTCCCTCGCCCTCGAACACGGTCGGTTCATCCTCGGCGTTGGGATCGATGTACACCCACTCCATACCGGCGTGGAGGATTCCGAAGCGAATTGCGTGGGTGGGAAAGATGCGGCGGTTCACGTGCGGTGGATCAATATTTCGGTATGATGCTCAATACTCAATGGGCGGTGTTCCGATGCGTTATTGTCAGCTCCGAGCACGCGACCATCCCCCACGTGCGCACACCGCTTCAAGAGGTGGTTCCGACAATGAGTATCGGATTTCAGGGTGGCGTGATTACCGAAATGGCGCGTACTGAGAAATGGCTTGCAATTTAATTCACGCGCTCCGCGTTGTCACACACGCTATCAAATAATCGCAAATATTCGACGACATTGAAACAATTGCCCTTGAGTTTGCGCTGCAAAACGCTGGGCGGGACATTCCGCAGGATCTTGTTCCGCAACCAGACCAGCGGCCAAGCAGTGACCTGCCCAATCACAAGTTGTTTCCAGGCCTCTGCCGCGACCATGTCCGCGTACGGTTTACGAACATCCCGGTATCTCGCAAACACCGATTCCAGCTCGGCATTCCAATCACGCAGCAGCAATGTGCCGAGCACGAAGGCGTCCTCGATCGCCATGCACGCGCCCTGGCCCATGTTGGGCGTCACCAAATGGGCGGCATCGCCGACGAGCGCCACACACTCCCTGCTCCAGCTCTCTAACGCCTTCGAGTGTTCCACACAGTGCGTGTAGCGCCTCTCGTCGGGCGTCGCGTCATGCAGCGCCCGAAGCGGCGCGGGCCACTGCTTCACGTCCACCACGTGGTCGCGATTGGTCGCGGGCACCTTGACCCACCAGTACGCCACGCTGCCATCGCCGCTCATGTGTCCGAACGAGCTCCTCAAGCCAGCGCCGTAATTGATGCGCATCACCCTCGAGTCGGGTTGATCTGGCAAGAACTCGCTCAGCTTCTCGTCCACGTCCAGCACCCCACGCAACACAATCTCGCCCGCGTATCGCGGCGGCGGCGCATCGGGCGCCACATACGTGCGGCGCACGACCGACCTCGCGCCATCGCAGCCCAACACAACCCGACCGCTAATCTTTGTGCCATCGGCACACCACACCGTCGTTCCGTCAACCCTGTCCACCACCACGCCATAGCGCACCACATCCTCGCGCACAAGCCCTCGCAGCCGGCGCATGAGCGGGGCACGCGCGACGAGGGCGAAGTTTTCGCCGCTCTCCCTCGTCACCTCGCACATGTCGATGGTGGTGAGCACGTCCGCCACGGGAATCTCCTCGCCGAAGTCCATGTTGCACATGTGCACGGTGTGCAGCGCGTAGCACTCGTCCGCGAAGAACGACGGCGGCACGCCCAGTTTCTTCATCACCTGCACCGCGCCCGGCCACAGCGCCAAGTCCGCGCCATCCTCCGCCACATTCGCGTCCTTCCGTCGCTCCAACACGCTTACTGATAACCCCCCGCGCGTCAGCACTGCCGCCGACACCAGCCCGGCGATACCCGCGCCCACGATTACGACGTCAACGTCAGTGCTTTCTGCCATGTCGGAATGTGACGGTGTAAGCGGCTTACATACTTTCCTTATCTGGTGCAGACTGATGCTTTTTTGTATCGTCGATGCGGGATATACGAGTTGTGTTCTCCTTGTTCGGGTACCAGTTCGCCGCCATGTAGGCAGTACGGTAGTCCCTGCTACGACCTTCCACCGTCTTTAACGTCCGAATCGTTTGCGAAAAAGATTGTCCATGTCGTTACGCCGTACACCTTCCATGACGACTATCCGTGAACGTGCCTTCCGTTTCCTGCTGCATTCCATTCCGTGCGCGAGTGAGTGTAGCTTGTACACGGCCGATAGTTCAACAATCCCAAGCGGAGCTACGAAAGCAAGAACTCGTAGGTCTATTTCGGGTCTTTTGTTAGCTTGTTCGTACCTTCTGTGAAAGAATGACAAGAAATCAGTCGGAATCACAACATCCCACTTTCCACCCACCTCCTGCTTCACTCACCCTAGCCGAACGCAGTGGCCAACGCAATGTTGGGTTGCACGCACACTACTGATATGATAGCCGCGAATGGGGTTGCATCGCACCCGTTCCCACGTGTCACGCAACACCTCGCCATCCACACGACCTCCCACCCAGTACGCACAGTCCGCGCAACGGCGCATCCATCGCATCACCAGCACGATGCCAAAGTTGTACTTCTACTACTCGGCGATGAACGCGGGGAAATCTACGACGTTGCTGCAATCGGCGTACAACTACGAGGAGCGGGGGATGCGGGTGCTGCTGTTCACGCCGTCGCTGGACTTCCGGGCGGGGACGGGTGTGATCTCGTCGCGCATCGGGCTGTCGCGGCAGGGCATTGCGTTCTCGCGCACACACGACCTATACGTGCACGCGCGGCGGGAGCACCGCACCTCGCCCCTGCACTGCATCCTCGTGGACGAGGCGCAGTTCTGCAGCGCGGTGCAGATCCTGCAGCTGACGCTGGTGGTGGACCGGCTGGGCATCCCCGTGCTGTGCTACGGGCTGCGCACGGACTTCCGCGGGGAGGTGTTCGAGGGCAGCATGTACCTGCTGGCGTGGGCCGACGAGCTGTGCGAGATCAAGACCATCTGCGGCAGCGGGAAGAAGGCCATCATGAACGCGCGCCTCGACGCCGACGGCAACCGCGTCTTCCACGGCAAGCAGATCGACATCGGACACCACTACGTCGCCCTCAGCCGCAAGGAATTCCAGCTCGAGCGCGCCACCAAGCTCGACTACACCATCCCCCCCGACGACGACGATGCACCCCGTAACAACAACACGTAAACTTTACTCTCTCTTACCGCGCCCCCGTGCCTTCCGCTTCCTCGCCCCCGCCGCCACCTCTTCCAGCGGCGCGCGGTCCGCCACCTCGCACTCCAGCCCCTCGGCCTGCTCCCGCAAGCGCGCGCTCCTGCGCGGCGGTTTGTTCGCCGCTGCCTCCACGCTGCTCGGCTCCTTATCCGCCTGCTTTGGGAACAGCCGGTCTATGGTTTCCTGCGCAGGCTTTTTCCTCGCATCCAGTTTGTCTCTGCCTGCTTTCCGCGTCGCCGTCGGCGGCTTGCACGCCTTGTCATGTCGCGACGGCTTGGGTTCGTATCGGAATTTCACCTCGCTGTTCGTGCGATACAATTCGTTCACCGATGACGGCGTGCGTGCGGGCTGCGTGATTTCTGGCGCTGACGCCGCAATCTCGTAGGCCTTGTCATGGCGCGACTTCTTCGGCTCGTACTTGAACCGAACCTCGTTGTTCTTCGGATACAGCCGATTCACCGACGCCTGTGCTTTCGAACTCGGTTTCTGTGGGATATCAGCCCGCGTTTCTACCTTCTTCACTCTAGTCCTTGGTTTAGCAGCTGCGCTATCTGCCTCAGCCTGGCCCTTCACTTTCTTCTTCGCCACCCTCGTTTTAAGTTTCTTTTCAGCAACTGCCTCCAAATCCTCCTTCTTCTTGACTCTGCGTCCTCTGGGTTTTGGTTTACCAGTTGCCTCTATTTCTTCGCTCTTCTTCCTAACTCTTCTTGTTTTGGGTTTTTGTTCAACTAATGCATCCACATCATCCCTCTTGGCTCTCCCCGTTTTAGGCTTCTTCTGCTCCACAAACGTCTCTGTATCTTCCTTCCCAGGCGCCCTTGTTTTTGGTTTCTGTTCATCGGCTCTTTCCATTTCTTCTCTCTTCTTCATTGCTCTCGTTCTGGGCCTCCTCGAAACATCTTCTGCGTCCTCCTGTTTCTTCGCCGCCCTTGCCTTCGGTTTCTGTTCGAGATTTGTCTCTTTATCTTTCTTCTTCTTCGCAGTCCGAGTCTTGGGCTTACGAACATTGGCCTTCGTCTTGCGCGGGGGCTCTTCTTCAGATTTCTCATCAATCGCGGATTCCGATCTTTCCTTTGATAGTCTCGGTACCTCATGATCTTCCGATGGAATTTCAAGCTCTTTCTTCCTGCGCGCCGCCACTGCTTTCTGTTTTCGTTTCCGGACCGGTTTGGGCGCAGTTTTCAGCTCTTCCTCGTGGCTTCCAGAACAGCTCGAATTTTCGTCCTCGCCACTCGCCTTCGCCGGGACTCTCTTCGGAGGGCCAACCTTACGCTCGATAACTTCCTCTTCCACTTCATGAAATTCCTCAATTTCCGTCACCTCCGTAACCGCAGGTTCATCCTTGTTTCTTCTCGGTTCATAGTGTATCTCTTCGTACTCTTCATGCTCTTCAAATTCCGTCAAGTCTACTATTTGCGGCTCGTCCTCATCTTTCACATATCTCGTTTCTTCCTCGCTACTCACATCTTCCAGTTCCTCCTTCACCTCCACAACCGTCACTTCCACCTTTTCCCGAGCATCGGGGTGATTCCAATCCTCCACAAAAGGCACATCCTTAACGTTAAACGAATCCATGTCCCAAAGCTCGTCAATTTCGTGCTTAACTCTAGGCGACGGCGTACGCAGCACCTCAAACATCGAAGGCGAACCGGGAGTTTCACGGTATCGCTCGTGCTCACGCGCCTTCAGCACTGCCTCAGGCACCAACTCCGCCCAATCGATCTCGTCACTGAACAGCGACGACGGTATCCACCTTCTATCGGGCGATTTCTCGTCTTCGATGCGGGGCGAAACGGGGTGTTCGTCGTCAAACACCTCATCACCTTGGAAATTACCTCGCATGGTCTCGGGCTCGCTGCCGACGGGGGAACTGAACATGCCTTCATCCGATAGCGTCGCGTCCAGGTTCAGCCCGTCGAGGTCCGATTTCAGCTCGCGAACGTTCACCGGTGTTTGGTTGAACAGCTCGTCGATGTCCATTTGCTCTGGCGAGTGCTCGAGCATTTCTCGCAAATTCTTCATCTCTTCCGTTTCCACTTCCTCCTCATTTGCATGCGTCTCCTGCTGCTGCAGGCTCTCGTCAGAGGCACCATGAGCGACTGACGGTGTTTCTCGCGAGTCCATCTCCTCCGTTTCCACCACCTCCTCATTTGCATGCACCTCCTGGAGCTGCTGCAGGCTCTCGTCGAAGGCCGCATGAACGACTGGGGGTGCGACGAGGTCGGCGGGTGTGATGGCGCTCGCATTCTGGTTTGCATCAGGTGGCGTCAAATTGAGCAGGGCGTCCAATTCATTCTCCGCACCGTTGAAAATCGGAGTGCCATCTTGGACTTGAGTGCCAACAAGCTCAGCAGTGGGGACTTGTATTATGAAATTAGCGGGGTCTTCGACATTAAATTCAGACGGTGGTAATAGGTGACTGGGATCGACTTGAAGTGCAGCTTCATCGGCTCGTGGCACGACAGTTGGCACAGTGGCGGTGTTGTCCAAATGCGTGGCTTGATTGTTGAACACTGCAGCTTCACCCGCCACAAACGCATCGTTGAAGTTGAGGTTCGGGTCGAGGGGAGGCAGAAACCCAAGCCCATCATCGTCGTCGACGACAATAACCTCCTCAGCAACAGCTGCTTGTTGAACTGTTTTCTGACCTTGTGCGCCCGCGGCAGCAGTAGAGCGACGTCTCGAAGTGCGTTTAGAAATCGCACCAGAACGCGCCGGGTTCTTCGGAGGCTTCGCCTCTGACACAGTTCGACGTGTAGCGGGTCGGCCTACACGCTTCTTCACTCTCGGCGCAGGCAGCACGAATTTCGGGGAGGCTGCGACCTCCAGCACCTCGCCGTTGGCGGCCTCGTTGAGGCCGCGTTGCGCGGCACGCTTCAGCTTCTCGGCATGCGGCAATACGATGTACGTCTGGTGGCTCCATTTATCCTGCAGTTGGGAAAGATATCGCGACTCGCGTTCGACGCTCGATTCCAGCGCATGCACGTAGTCGTTGAGCTCGGGCCATACCGTTGGCTTCATCAGTATTACCATCGCCTTCGCGCGACGCAACACACGCATCAATCCCTTCAACAAGTACACGCCCTCATCGATGCGACACTCCAACTCGGCTACGCTCTCGCGCTGCGATATCACCTCGTCGGTTGTGGCCGCCACGAATTTCAACGCCTCCTCCAAACGTGGCACCGGTGTTTGTTGCAGCATTTCTTCATAGGTGATTTCGGGTTGTGTCTGCGATACGGCATCGTTGAAGAGCTGGTCTGGCGCCTGCGCCATGTCGGCGTATCACTACAGGTTGGTGGCCACCCGATGGTGCCTCGTGAGAAGTTGGTGCTACATTGGCGCTAAGACGCAATGGATAAGTTATCGGTTGTATGAAGTGGCGGTCGTGAGTAGGTTTAAAAATCCGAAGGCTTGACGGCCGTCTTTCATTGTACTACGGAGGACATGAGCATTAAACGTGTGATAGTAATGTAACGGGAGATGAATTCAGGACACGCATTCAATCCGGAATACTGGTACGGGTGAGAAATAAACACAGCAACTGTGTAGCGCGGAGATAGAGCGAAGACGGGCGGAATCTGATTCGCAGAAATCATTGTGGTAAGGTAGAGCTAGGAACCGGTAACCAACCAACGTACGTTGGAGCGAAATTGCAGGCGAGTGGAAAAGGGGATAAGAGAAAATGATTCGATGAGGGCGGCTCCACAGGCCGCAGCATTGATGTCGAGCGAGGAGGGAGACCGCCTCAAATGTGGGCTGGGAATATGTGTGGTGGCGTGGACACAATGCCTAAAATATAGGCCGTCCATCACGAGACAATGGGGGAAAGAAGGGCGTGCGGGGGCGAAATTCCCGAAATTTCCAGTTTCAAGCCCAAAAAATGGATTCCCCGCAGAACAGGGTAGCGCGTGGAAATCGGTGGCTTGGGTTTTGCGCGCTGCGCACCCCCGGCCCACCTTACAGGTACAGCGGAAAAGATCTCGCCCCATATCATAAATCTACATCGCTCCTCGAGCGAAACACCTCGCCGAGCTTCGCCACCGCGCAGTGCATGCGGTACACACGAGCGCGATGGAGCCCGCGTTTCTCCCCCCCACGTTCCTGCCCGCCCGCAGCAGAACACGGTGTACGCGGCGCGCCACGCTGTGCGCGACGACGGCGCCGGGCTCGGGGGACCTCATAGGGCCGCGCCGCCGCCCGCGCGACGCCGCCCCGCCTGCCGCCGACACCGCCGAGCGCGATGTGGTCGAGTCGCTCCGGCCCTCGCGCGGCGAGATTTTGGACGCCCATCGCCTCCAGCTGCGCCAGGCCGCCGCCGCACAGAAGCGCGCACGCTCCGAGCGCCGCCGCCACAGATCGGACGCCGGCGTCCCCGTCGCCGCCACAGTCGCCACCGCCCCACCCGCGCCCCCCGCGCTGCCGACGAAACCTGAAATCACGACCCCACTCGCGAACAAGCAAGATGAAGCCACCACCGCGCCCTTCGCGTTCGAGGCTGTCGGGGACGACGCACTCACGTCGGAGGATGTGACCGCAGCGTGGGTCAAGCGTGGGAACAGCAACCGCGTTGTACGTACCGTCGAAATTTGGTGGTTCTTCTTCCGTATGGTCACTGGTGAGCTGAAGATTCGTAAAATGGAAGACCCCCAAGCCGCGTCTGCCGCTCGGCGCGAGCACGCACGCACGTTGAAGAATGGCTTGCTCATTCTTGGACCAACATTTATCAAGTTGGGACAGCTGATGTCCACACGTGTGGATGTCGTCTCGAAGGAGTACATCGACGAGCTCTCTTCATTGCAGGACCGAGTGCCAGGATTTTCCGGGGAGCTCGCAGTTGACGTGATTGAGGCGGAGCTCGGAAAACCCATCAACGAGGTGTACGACAGTTTTGACCCGGTCCCCATCGCTGCGGCGTCGCTCGGGCAGGTGCATCGTGCCGTGTACAGAGGGCGACAGGTGGCGATTAAGGTGCAGCGTGCGGGACTGAAAGAATTGTTCGATCTCGATTTGAAGAACTTCCGTGCGTTGGCGGGATTGTTGGACAGGTTCGATCCAAAGAATGACGGTGCGAGCCGGAATTGGATCCAGATTTTCGAGGAGAGCGCCAAGCTCCTGTACGAGGAAATCGACTACGTGCACGAGGGCAAAAGCGCCGACCTATTCCGAAATAACTTCGCCGACATTCCCTGGGTCAAGGTGCCGAAGGTGTACTGGGACTTGACGACGCCGCGTATACTAACAATGGAATATGTGCCCGGCATCAAGATTAACGACTACGAAGCGATCGAACGTGCGGGCATCGATCGCAAACTACTCGCCGAACGCAGTGCGGAGAGCTATCTCACACAATTGCTGCGTCACGGGTTTTTCCACACCGACCCGCACTGTGGCAACCTGGCAGTGGACAGCGTCGCCGGGGGTCGCATCATCTATTACGACTTTGGAATGATGAGCGCGTTTCAACCTCACATCAAGCGTGGGTTGGTGGACGTGATATTCGGAATCTACGAGGGGAGCGAGCGTGACATTTGCGATGCCATGGTGAAAATGGGCGTGCTGAGACGCGGGGCGGACCGGCTCACCGTGGAGAAAGTTGGCAGATACTTTTTGGGGTTGTTCCGAACGAATATGGAGGCGGGCAATGTGAAGAAGACGAAGGACGAGAAACGTGCCGAAATGATGAAGCGGTTGAACAATATTGGTGAGGACTTGCTGGCGGTGAGTGAGGATGAATGCTTCAGTTTTCCGCCCGTGTTCACGTTCGTGTTCAGAGCGTTCACCACGTTGGAGGGTATTGGCAAGGGGTTGAATCCGTCGTACGATTTGACGCTCATTGCGGGACCGTACCTGAAGGAATTGATCGACTTGAAGGATGGGTCGGCAACCGTCACCGCGATGAAGAGCTTTAGAAAGAAAGTGGGGTGGAGAAGGGAGGATATTGGCGCGCTGATCACGCAACCGAGGAAGACGGCGTATATCGAGAATACCCTGCGACGAATGGAGAGCGGCGACCTGCGGCTGCGGGTACGGGTGTTGGAGAGCGAGCGGTCGTTCAAGAGGATGTCCATCATGCAGCAGAACATGGGCTTGGCGCTGTTGGCGAGCACCGTGTCGAATATGGCCGTCGTCCTCAGCACCGCGGGCCAGAGATTCGCGCTGCAGGCGAAGTTTTTGTGGTTGGTGGCCGCCGTCGCCACCGTGCGCCTCATCATTGGCATCCTCAAGTTCAGGGCGGTGGAGAAACGGCTGAACAAATATACAAAGGCCTCGTTTTAACGGCTTGCGCCATCGCGCGAACGCACATATCCGCCGCGAACGCCACGCCCGCAGGCCTCGCCTCCGCCACCGACCTGGACACGACCGTAGTGTCGCAATAGTTTGTTCATTACAGAATTAAAAAGCTTAACCTGGTGTATAGCATGGCTTTCGGGGTTGCGAGGAATCGATACAGTGTCGATGGATTGTGTGGGATTACGGAATGCGATGACATCGCCCTGTGCGAGTTTGAGCGAGTGTGAGAGTGAGACGCCCCTGATGGGGTGCGGCTGGCTACTAGCCACGCACTTGGCAAATTTGGGTGAACCGCCCGCCATGCAACGATGCGGAGGAGTGAGGCGAAAGCTGTATGGTACATGTGCACGTTGTACGCTACGCGTGTCCGGTACGTACGCTACGTGCGGCACTGCCGGGCGTTCCGCGCGCTGAACCGATGGGTGCTACGCACGGCGTGGCGCACTGCCCAACGTGACCGCGGGCGTGCGCTTACTGTGCTGGCCAGGAAAGGGTGCCGATTGCGTGGTGGGTAAAGTGCACTTACGCGCTGTGCCCGTTGCGCGGCGCCACAGCGAGCGCGCGGTGCGTCCGCGCCGATCTAAAATTAGTGCGGTACGCCGGCGGTAACGATGGGGGGCCAGGGGCGCGCGCCCGTTCGCCCAGCACATAGCGGCAGCAGCGCGTACCGCAAGGGCGCGCGCACGCCTTACGGCGTGACATTCGTCCCGATGCGGCTTTCCAACGTCGAAGCATTGTGCATTGTGCGGTGTTAAGAAGCGCGCGAAAACGTGGTAACCGGTACAGCCGATTATTTAATGCTTGGCACGGTGGCGTGTGTATAGTATATCAAGTACAGAGGAGATTAAGCGCCCGCGAGGCGGGTGTGTGGTGTAGTTAGCGTCGGTATGCAAGCTCGAAGCGGTAGTACGCCTCGAGGTGGCCGTCGGCATGCTTCCAGAAGCCGCGCAGCATGCGCGGCGCGTCCGCGCACGCGTCGAGGGGCGTGCCCACGAGGGAGATGGCGCGCGGCGTGTTCCACCGCGCGCTGCGTCCGCGCTCGCGGCGCAGCACCTGCGCGACGTGCTTAGTGATGGCGCCGCGCGCGCCGTCACAGCCGAGGGCGACGCGCGCCACCACGAACGCGTCGCGCTTCACGCCATGGTGCACGCGCACGCACTCGGCGGCCTCGTCCTCGACGAGGTGCGTGACGCGCGTGGCGGGCACGAGCAGCCCGCGAGCGAGCGGGCGGAGGTGAGAGGCGAGTTCATCGCGAGATGCGGTGGTCGTGTGACCATCGGATGGTAATCGCCGAAGGTATGTTCTCGACACACCGAGTGTGGCTAGCAGCTCGAGCTGGTCGGGAGTAAGTTGAATGGATTTCCCAAGTCGTCTGGCAAAGTCGGCAGTTCTGTTAGAGTCCAAAATTAGTACGTCGAGCCCCTGGCGCGCTGCGGCGAGCCCGCAGACGAGCCCCTCGATGCCCGCACCGACTACGACAATGTCGGTGTACGCGACATCGCCCAAAACGGGGACGTCGGCGGCATCCTCCGCGCCACTGCTATCGGTTATGTCGGAAAGAACCGAAGGCTTGGGTGTGCGGAGTGCGGCGAGGTGGATGGGGTCTTGGGCAAGTTGTGCCTGCTTGGCGCGTTCAGCGGCGGCGCGCCGCCGGCCCTTGATAACCTTCTCGACGGAAATGTAGAGGAACACCCCTGCAATGGCGTGGTAGAAGCGGAACCCAGCGTATGGCGATGTGGCGAGTGTGTGTAACAGCACGCCCCACACGAGCAGCGTCGAGTGTAGTAGCGCGGGGCCCAGTAAGGGCGCCAGTGAGTAAGGCACATGCGCCACGAGTGCGCGTGTAATCCGAGCACCGTATGGCAACGATGGTAAAATGAACAGTAACATAAGTGGGGTATTATCAAAATAAGCAATCACAGCGGCGGAAATGTACGCTAATAGCATTAGGGCGAAGTGGAGACGGGCGCAGACGCGATCGCCGAGCCATACCGCTAGTGTGACCTTGCCGGTGGCCCAGTCAGCGCGCCGGTCGGCTAGATTGAGCACCAGGAACAGTGAGATCTTGACGAGAAACGGGGGTACGACGAGTATGGCTAGGGAACGGTCGTACCACGGGAATTGGCCATTCACAACGCCCTGAACCGCAGCCGCGAAATAGGGTAGTAAGGCATTGGTCACAATCGCGGCGTCCACCTCACCCAGACAACGATGATTTAGTTTCACGGGTTCGGCGCTATAGGCCCAGGCTAAGATTTGAATGGTAACACCGACATTGAATGCGGGCGGTGGTACGAGGTAACGTAATACGGTTGCGGCGAGTAAGGCGCATAGATAGCCCATAAAGTTGGCCATTGTGACGGAGGCATCGTCAGCGGGGAGTACCCCGCTCCCACCGGTGATGGGAGTGGAGTAACGATTAAGAGTGTCGGAGCGAGCGTCAGCGACCTCGCCGAGAAAATGGGTCATAAATTGAGTCAATATCACGAACAGCCAGCCGGCAAAGTAGGCGCGTGCGTCGACGTCGCCACGGGTGGCGAGGACGGCGGCGGCGAGATAGGTGACAGCGGAGATGACGGTCATGTTGGCGCGTGCGAGCCGCAGCACCGCGTGCGCGGTGGAGATGGGCGCGGTCATGGTGTGGCGAGCGAGGCGTAGTGCATCGGCGACACACTTAAGAGCGGGGGTGTGCGGCGACCATGCACTAACATGTGAAGTTTCAGGGCCGTTACCTGCGGCCACGCTACGCGGACCACGTCAGTGTGTCATGGATGTCACTGCACAATGTGTACGCTGACAGTGGTGTAAATCGTACCGAGTCACAGCACCGGCCGGTATCATAGTAATATTGGTTTCGCTTTCGTACACCTCGCCCACCCACTGCACTGGCTTGAATTGTGCCGTGTACTACACAGCACTATCCTTTCTGTAAGAACAGCATTGCGATTACGTAACGTGCCGTAGGTCCGTTACTAGTCCGACACGTTTCGCTCGGTTCACTGCTTTTCCGCATCCTTTTATTATGGACCCTCTCTTTTTATCCGTTTTTCTACCCTGACCCACTTTTACTCAGTACTTTACCTTTCCTCCATGTGCTGCCTCGTATTATGTTTATTTGGCCTTAGGGTTCCTCCTGACGAATTTGCACGACATTCACTATCTTATCCGCCTGCCAGTACTCCAGTACAGTAGTAGAGTGTGGTGGGTGCAATAGCGCTGACGGCCAGAAAGCAAGCAGTCTCGTGTGTGTCAAGAATGGGTGCTGTGGTCGCATGTGCATTTATTGAGGTGTACTATGAATCGCGTATGTCAGCCGTGTGCGGGTGCACCCAGTATTCGCCGTGGTTTGAATGGCAGTTGTCCCGCGATGTGCGATCGTTGCTCCATATTTCATGAGTTCCGCCGGCTAATCTGTTCACAACCCATGTTGTGCATCGCCCCACCGCGCTGCCCTGGTGTTGTTGCTTCGAATGCATGTGCGTCTCCGCGTGTACAATACAGTATGTGGTGTAGGCGTACCACTGAACACCACAAAATAATTCCGCCTTGTAAACACATTATTGGAAATGTTCAACCGATTTGGCTTCTCAGCTCACCCGCTTTCAAATTTGTATATCATCGCCTTTTATTGGTTTTCTTGATCTACAGTGCGCATCACTGTATTTCTTGGGCCGCAAAATATCTTCAGCACCCCCCTCTATGCATCGCTCCTCGTCTCGAGCGCAACCGCTTTGCAACCGAAAGCCCGGGCGTCTCCCTGTTAAACCGTTAAACGCAGCCCATCTCGTCCATTCGATTCAGCCGTTGTACGGATCTCTTCAAGTTCTCTATCCCATTACATCATTCGGCTCGATCAACCTAAGCCACAATAGTGTTGTTTGTGCCTAGAAAACTACACCTGCCGTGTGAACGCTACCACCACAACACCGATTCGTACTCGACTTATGTGTGCATGTCTACACAACTCGCGTTGTTGTCCGTTTTATGTATAAATTCTACTTCGTACTATATGACTTGATGTACGAAACTCTCGTTTCCTTCGTTCCGAAAAGGCACATGCTTTCACACGTCATAAACATGCTGGTATTACCGCCTCAATCACTTGCCATGCCACGCTTTCTACCTTGTCAATTTTCTTTGTCGATTTGTAATTCTACACGGTATCCAGGTCGAAGAGCAGCAATCTTTCGTTTTCTTGATTACTATGCTGGAGTATAAATAAATGTGCCTACTCTTGCTCGATCGTGCCTGCGAAAGTGATTGCCTTGTACAATTCATAAACTGCACTTCAAACACTATTGTGAACTACGGTTGATATTGCTGTAAGTGCGCAATCTGTACTTCGGTGAATATACCCACGAAGTTTGCTTCAATCTTGTTGCTCTATGAACTATTTCACGGACAATCTTTTCTATAATTTGCACATTATAGAGCACTGCTTCGATTCTCTATCATTTATTGATCGATAATGCACTATAGGCCATTTCACTTGTTACAATAAATGGAGTATTAGAAACATTCCTACTTCAGAGATTCATTTTGATAACCACTGAAATTCAACCAACAATTTGAACCATGAATATGGTTCTTTGTAAACACTAATTCAGTGACTAGATATTGTACCACATCAAAATAATATTTAATCCCGATTTTCTCCAGAAGCCAAGCCCAGCAGAATATTAGCGTATTCAGCATGCGTTAGTAGGTCCTTATAATACCGCGAAAATTAAACAATGACAATGATTTTAGCTATGGATAGATAGATTCACTTTTAGACTCTGGACAGTATAAACATTCTCGCTTCCACAAAACAATATCATTCAGGGCAAGTGAATCATAAAATCGAAAACCTGGCGTTTTCGATTATTAAGAACCTTTGCTTAAATACTTGTAACACTAGATTTACAAAGTAAAGAAAAGCCTCCACTATGTGCTACTTGCGTAATCCCACAAATATTCCGTGGAGTAGGTGCTGTTCACAAGATGTTATTCTACATTCTAGAACACTTTTCGTGCTGGAAGAAGTATGGATTTGTCATAAATCATAAATTTCTCAATCTCGTATATTGTAATGCTGTGCGTGAAAGAAAAGAACTCATGTTGATAACGTATTGTGCATTAAATATACATCATTGGATTTTACTCAGCTTTTTGTGTTATCAAAATTCATTTTAAAACGTGGGAGTTAGCCTTGTAGTAATACAACTAAGTTTCTCTGTTTCAATCACTCAAGGGACGGGACAATTATCGATTACATACAGCTAGATTGTTATCATCGACATGAGAATGTAAATTGTACTCGAGGATCCAGTGGTCAGGAAGTTGTATTTTTCCATTCTGAACTATTGTAGAGTACATTGCAATAGGTCTGAAGATAATAGCAGTGAATTCAGTCCATATTACTATATTTATTTTGAGAAATTAGCACTTTTGAATGTCTTCAGTAGATAATTAGAAAATTCGTTTCGCGCGAGTGCTATTGTTTTTCAACAAGTCCTCAACTGTACAATTGTGATGCTTATAGTTTTCATATTATTTATTTACTCGTATAGAGAATAGCAACTCGATGTTTTCATATCTAGGTCAAATACAATACAAACTAAAATTTGGTCCACTGAACAAGACAATACAATTACTTTCCGATTAATCATGCAAAACTTAAGGGATGTATTTACTATTTAGCAGAACTAAATTTTTCGACATTTAACTTGTAGAAAGCGTTAAAAATTTAGTAAAATATAGTGACCCTGATATTCGATTAACTCAAAATTATCTCTGCTCGTAAGAATATAGATTCAACAGCAGAATTAAAAAATAAGACACATTTTGTGCCTTCAACTAGTAAGGCTATTTTGACGGAACGGATGTAGGTTTTCTTACGAGTATTGGTTCTTCCATCCATGTAAGTGTGAACTATTCCGAGTCGTAAGTCAGCGCGCGTCAGCTGACATATCAGAAACAGCAAGGTGTTTACACAACAATGCGTGACGCGGTGCGACTTCAAACGAGGGTACGATTGCAGATATTCCATCTGGAATCATGTTGAATGTGTTGTGCTTTGCTTTGAACACCCGGTGCAGTGTTGCTCGAGATCTCGGACGATGTGCTGCAACAAGCAAGATCGCGAAATCGGCGCCGTGGTGGAAGTTGGCGAGTGATTTTGGTAACACGTACAGTAGTTGGCATGCCAGGCTACCGAGTTCATTTTCATTGTGTGCTGTAGGGTTTCGGATTACGAAATGCTGGGGTCAACGATGTTTCGTTCTGCACAGCACTGACCAACGAGATGTGTTAGGGAATGCCGTGTTGTGGTCCGATTGTTTTGCAGTTCTGTACGCGCGGGGGATATGTGCGCAACAAGACCAAGATGACGCCCATTTTCTTGTGTAAGCCGCCGTCTGCGTGGCACTTTTTTCGCTCTGTTGGCCGCGTGTATTCGGCACGAAGAATCAACACGCCCCAAGGCGGTCACAATCGCAATGAAGCAACCTGCAAAAGTGAAGAAGGCACCACCCGTCGAAGCGGAACGAACGCGACGCACGCCGTTTATTTCCGTCATAGTTCTGCTCGGTGCGGTGAGCTACGCGTTATGGGCGACTCGGCGTCTCGACGTACTTCGATACGTGAGCACAGGCCAATTTGACTGGGGTAGTTCCACCACCACCGTTCCAATCAGCACCGTATCCGTCCTTCTCAAGCGTCTACTCTCGCGTGATGAAACACTTCCCGCCGATCTCCTCGCCGAGGTGCCGCCCAGTGACACAATCCACGTCCAATCCGTGCGCAATTGGTTGAATCGCCGCCGACTCGAACGCCTCTCCGCCGTATGCTCCGCGGGTCGGGCGTGCAACGTGCGTTCCGTTGGTCGCCACGGCACCACCGCCCTGCATGTCGCCGCGTTCTCGCACGACACCGCGCTAGCGGATTTCCTGCGCGAGCGCGGCGCGCCCGACCTGTTCGATGATGCGAAGCGGCTGCCAAGAAACCTCTCCTTCGCCAACTTCATCGAGAACTCGCGCCGATGGGCCAAGTTGCCCGATTGCGAGCTCCCCGTGATAGATTATGATGGTTCCGACGAAGCGCGCGCCGAAACTCACCGCCTTGTCAGCGAGGGCGAGCCGGTCCTACTTCGAGGTGCGCTTCGATCGGTTGCACCAGATTTGATTGATAAGTTCTCCATCGAGCAACTGATTGAGAAGTTCGGTGACGTTCAAGTTCGTGTGGGTGCAGTGCCATACGCCAGTTATTTCAATCTGACCACTTCCTCGATGTCCCTCGCCAAATTCTACGCCGACCATATGGCGTCGCCTGAAACGAACGATGCCCCGCTTTACGTATTCGCGAAACACGCGGGCGTTGCAGCCGAGGGCTATGCCGCGTTAGAAAAATTGGTGATGGATGCCTTTCCCATATCGACACTAATCACTTCGCCCTCGAAAACTGGCGGTGCCGCAGAAACGCACTTCTTTCTGGGACGTGCTCGTTCGGGTGCACCCTTCCATCTCCATGCGGACGCCGTCAACGGCGCGGTATATGGAAGGAAGCATTGGTACATATACACCCCCGCGCGCTCGCTTTACTCGCGTGCTTCTGTCGCGGATTGGGTGCGTGACTCGTTGCCGGAGTTGGACGAATCGAGCCGTCCATTGGAATGTGTTCAACACCCTGGCGATGTGATCTACGTGCCACTGGATTGGGGCCACGCGGTACTGAACAAAGACGACGTCTTCGGGCTTGCACTCGAATTGCTAAATCGGCGCGCCACGCTGTTGGACGTTGCGGGAAGAGGAAAGGCGGTGATGTAAATGTTAATAGAAACGACCTTTTTCATGAGTTGTCGACTGGTTTCAAGTTAAGATGACGTAACATAACATTCAGAATATCTACAGGCTCTAGGCTCTTCTCCACATCCCCCAGCGCCTCTGGATATTTCGTTAATAGCAGTGCGCCACGGTCGGCCTCCTTGGTGAGGTGTCCATGGGAGCCTTGCACGAGCGTGGCGTCGAGGGGTATAAGATCGATCAAGTAGCGGAAGCCCAATTTCTTTCGCGCGAGTTTGTACACGGCCTTGAGAGTTGGAAAATAAATTTCAGGATCTACGAACAATTCGACCGGATCGAAGCCCGGTTTCCGATGAATGTCCACGCACCTCGCGTAATCCGGCGCCACAGCGTCGTCGTTCCAGAAGTAGTAAACGAACCACGAGTCCGGCTCCGCAACACAGACGATGTCGCCGGCGCGTGCGTGGTCGATGTGATGGTCCTTCTTGCCTTCGTCATCCAACACAAGGTCGACACCGTCCAGGTTGCGAAGGAGGGCCATCACGTCGGCTTTTGTCGACGGGTCGTTGAGATATACGTGCGCGATTTGATGGTCCGCCACTGCGAACGCGCGACACGCGCCAGCGTCGAGTAGCTCGCGACCCAATTCGAGCCGTACGGAAATCATGCCCGCATTCCGCAACGCACGGTTGATGTACACAGGACGTGTCACTTTCGACATGCCATACTCCGACAAAATTACGGGTTTCACGCCGTTCGACTCGAAGAATTCCACTAAATCCATCACTATGTCATCCACCTCCTTGAGGTCGGTCGCCACTTCATCGGGTTGGACGCCGGTTCGCATGAGACAGTAATCGAGATGCGGAATGTAAACGAGATGGAGTGTAGGCTTGTAGCGTGTCTCAAGTTCCTTCGCGCACTCGGCAATCCAGTCACTGGCGGCGCGATTCGTTTTAGGGCCCCAAAAACTAAACAGTGGGAACTGCCCAAGTTTCTCCTGCAGTTCTTGACGAAGACCAGCGGGGTGTGCGTAGACGTCCGGCAATTTCACGCCATCCGCCGGATACATCGGTCGCGGGGTGACGGAGTAGTCGGCGGACGAGTACATGTTGTACCACCAAAACGAATTCGCCACCGTGAATGACGAGTCCTGACGCCGCGCATAGTCCCATATCTTGTCGCCCTGCACCAGGTGATTGCTCTGCTTCCAAAACTTCACCTCGGCGTCCTCCCTCGAGTACCACCCGTTCGCGACGATGCCGTGGTCGGTCGGCCACTTTCCCGTGAGATAGGTTGATTGCGCGGTCGTCGTCACCGCCGGAAGCACCGGCTTGATGGGCACGTACGTCGTGCCGTCTTCCAGCCATGCCGCAAGCCGCGGCGTTTTCTCTCCGATAAGATGGCGCGACAGTCCCACAACGTTAATCACCGCTGTGCGCTCCATCTTGTCGAGGTGACTGGGGACTCGCCAATGTCTATAAAAAAGAAACGCGGCAGACGTGGCGTTCTTACATAATTCCTAGAGATGACTGTGGCAGAAAATTTGATAAAATTGAAGTGAAATACCATCAAGTGAAAGAAGTTGTTATTCTGGCTTTAAATGGAAAGTAATTAATGAATCTTTTCTCAACTGAACTGGACGATGTTTTAAATTATTTAATCATTTCGGCTTCGGTGGCTCAATGAACACAGTACTTCGAGTAGTGAGTTTAATACAAACAATGTCTTCCGGACAATCATTTCGATTTCTAATTTTGTCCATAATAGAACCATTTTTTTCAAACTACATTATCCCTCCGAGCTAGCTTACAAAAAACCGTATTCGCTGAACTTTTAACTTTAATCGTCATCTAGAATTATTTTCAGCGTATCGCTCTTAATAGATTTTAGAAAAATAGGAGATAAATTAAACTAGTTTAAGTAGAAAAAAGCATATCCTAACAATTAAATTAAGATATTATTACTAAATATAGCGGGTTCAAGCAAGACCGCCGTTTTTTTCAAATTGTTCTGGTTGTTAAGTGCAAAAGATGAATTGTCACTTATTTATGATTAGGAAAGAGAAGACAATGTAACTTCTATTGCAGAAGGTTGTATGGTTTTTTGATTTGCAGATTTTCTTAAACTGAAGTCATTCCGCATTCAACCATTCTCTGATTTTCACCTAATTTTTTAACAGAAAATCGTATAAATCTATTAGAATCCTACTATGTCTGAAATTTGTATATGATAAATAGATCCTTTTATGGAACAGATTTACGTGCTCTAAGCTACTAAAAAGAATAACATTGTGCGCGTTACACGAAGAATGACGAAAAATATACATTTCGGATATTTTGGTGCTGCGAGAGCTTGTGGCTTGATTTTGATCACTCGAATGGCATGTAACTACTAACCATTGAATAATTTCAAGTTTAGAAAGCTGGGTACTAACAAATTCGTTCCACAGTCCAGTTATCTGACAAAGATTACAATCGGCAGGAACTATTTGGCTCGAAGTATAAAGTGGACGCTCCAAACGAGTCAAGAAGTAGATAATCAAATAGGAGCTCGTTTAATAAAACTATTACATCTAAAGACAGCACTGAGAGGTTAAAGCCAATATTTTTGTTATTTGATTAAATAAACCACTTTTGCCATTCTTTTGACTAAATTTTTTTCTCTAGTTATTCAGGAATCCATTCACGTCTCTGCACTCAAAAGTACAATGAAAAATACATAAGTATATATAGACATATATATATAATTCATTTTTTGACTCTGGCGGTTTTTATTTGAACATTTCATATTTGAAGCAAAAGTAGGTGAAGTATATATATCGTAGAAAGATAGAACGATCTTAAGTTTTCAGGTCAAACATACTTTTCTATTCTTCTCTTTTTACTTGTTTTACTGTATTTACCGCTTTCACCGCATTTCTGCTTTCGAGCGATCGCAATAGTAGCTCGAACCATGAGACAACCAAGATTTCCTTCACAAGTAGAACTGTTTTTACACTTTGATTCAGATTCCATTCGATTGAGTACAGCTGAATTTGCGAGAAATTCCGAAGAGCTCTCTGTAACACTGAATTTTTCGATCATTCCTTTTTGGAATACTAATGCTAGACTAGATCCACCATAACTAAAATATCCTAGTTCATCGCCTTTCTGTACTTTTTGACCTTTTGATACAGTAATATTAATTGATGAAATTTCAGTGATGCCAATCGGAATAACCGCAACCTGGCCAAGTTTCGAGTTTTCTATAATGATCAGCCCTCTTGTGTTAACCATTGCCGCATATCCCTGTGATAATACGCCAGCTCCCAGATCCAGCCCTTCCGTTAACAACGAACTAAATGTCATACCGTTTATTCGTCGAGCCTCAATAACTTTACCTGTCATGGGTGCGTGCCATCTGTGATAATCCGAGCCACTGAGGAACGACTGCATAACTGATCCTCCGATAAATTTGTCAATTGAAAAAGCAGGGGTTCTTCGTCCATCGATATCTACACCTCCACCCATCATATCAAAGAGAGAAAACTCTTGGCCTTTCATCCAAAATTTTCCGTTGTATGCTACATTTTCGGAAATACGATAGACCGTCCCGTCATTAGCTGATGTAATGGCTAAGTCCTCACCATCGGCGTCTAGTTCGACTCCCAAAGGTCGATATTTTTCAAGGTTCATCTGTCGATTGAAAAAGTGATTGAAAGACTTGAATTTCCAGTATGGAAACCTCGAATTGTTTCTATATTCATAGTTCAAGCATTGTTCCAGGCAAAATTCGCTTTGAGATGAAGGAGACAGCCAGCCACTTGAAGGATTAATTTGTAAATCAGGATTCAAAACTTGTCTTGATTCTTTCGAGTCAAGATAAGAACACCACTCGTCAAGGATTGACTTCATGCGGCGGTTAAATTCTTCCATGCGAAATAGCACTGATCCTGATGTTGTAGTCATAAAGAAAACAAAAATCTTGGACAGCGGGAAGAATACGCGGGTAGTCTTCACAGGAGAATATTCCGGTGCTCGAGTAATCAAGAAGTTAATAGTTTTGAGCCAAGAATCTATCGTATCAAACACAATCCATTCCTTTGGGAGCTGTGTCAACATTTGAGAAGCATATATTCTGGCACTTACATTATTTGGTTCGTCCATCGCATCAGTCAAGAATTTCATCATGCTTAAGACTGAACGTTTCCAGGGAATTGATTTCGAATTTGCGATAGCTCTCATATCTCGCTGCCATGAGACTATTACAGCAGCTCTTTTTCTATCTTCCTCACTAATTTGTTCTTTAGTTGCATCTGACACTATACGAATGAGTTGCTGAATCTCCATCGGCAGTTGTTGTTTTGATGGTATGGTAGATCGAGTACTATACTATTAGTTCTTATATAATTTGAAGGTCTTCTGAATTGTTACGATATACTCAAGCACAGCGTGAAATAGATTATCGGGCCCGAGATTGTTCCTGGAGCAAATTGTCATAGATAAATTAATCATTCCAGTTTGAGTTATTCTACAATAATACGATTCTATAATTACCTGTTGGCCTCTTCAAAAATTTACTATGCATATTAATTTTAGGAAGGGATAGAATTGCTTGGTATCAATTGTTTTTATGAAATTGAAAATATTGTATTTCTCTATAGCAAGCAATTTCTCAGCTCTCTTTTTGTCCTACAACTTACTCAAATATTAAATTATTTCAACAATTTTACGTAAGACTTCGGTACAAGTCATTTTTATGCTGTAGAATATACATTCATTACTCTTAAGTCAACATGGTTCGTATAGAGTACTGCTAAAGTACACATTAATGATTTTGTTAATGTTAAACTAGCCTAGTGGTTTCGAAGAACACCAAGGTTTGTATTTTTCTCGAGGCCGTTGTGGTCCACTGAACCAGATTTTCTACATAGGTTGGCTGGTTTAACTGATGCTTCATAGGGTGCAGAGGACACTGAAAGCCTAGTCTTGGCGGAAACATATGTGTGCCAAATTGTGGCAAAAACAAGTCGATACAATTTCAAACCGAACAAGATCAAGCACGAAATGGTGCAACTAAATTCCTACTTCAACGTTGTCAGTATCGAAGAGAAGGCAATCGTTTTTCTACAAGAAAAGTTGTATGCGAAGCAGATGAAATTTCTCTTTTAATGCTCGAAGATCCAGGAGGGACTTGACTATTCGTGCATCAACTATTCTAAGCCTTCTCTGGGTTGTACAGTGGTTTCATTTCGAGACCTCAGAATCATATTTCGCAAATCAAAGAATCTTCTCCCCACTCAAAAGTGTGATCGCATAGGTACATTTCGTATTTACCTACCAAGAACGGCGGCAGCATTCTTTTCAAAGAGCTTTTGGATGTCTCTGTTTTTCTAAAGCTGTTTGAACACGAAGAATTGTAATAATGGGTGGAGATTAAAAGAAAGTGCACGCGGTACTGTGCAGTCGGGCAGGAAATAGAGAGGAGTGTAAACAGATGAGGCGCTTGTCAACGAAAGCTGTATTCGTATGGGTTCGACCAATCAAGCCTCGCTGTTGATCCAGCTCGTGATTGGTGGCATTTATGAATGCATCGGATACCCAAACGAGCGAGCGAGCGTGCGTCTCAGGGGAGCCGACTCTGTTGTGATGGAGCCGGGCTGGATCCAAGCGCTTATCAGGTGCCGGCGCGCGTCGAACGGCACCAACTACCCACGCCAGTACGCGTTCGACAAGGACGCCAACTTCCTCTACTTCATCGCGGCGGACGCGAGTGAGCCCGTCACCGACACCCCGCCGTCCACACTCTACGTAGCGCAGTTGCCGGAACAGGCGTCGCCCGACCCGATCCCATGGTCCCCTGTCCTGCCGCGGCCTGCCGCCCCGAGCAACAACAAGAACTTGCCCGATGCTGCAGAGGAGAGCAACGATAATGCCGAGGTGAGCAAGGAGGTGGCTCTCCTTCGCGAGCGCAGGAGAACTGTGGCGCATGGAATCACGGAGTATTCGATGTACGCGGGCATGGGACGTATTCTATTGCCAAGCTCTAGCTCATTGTATCTCGCCACTGTGCCGTCCCCGAACGACGGGCCGCATCCCACTTTGAATCCGTCGCCGTTAGGGAGCTCCCCGCCTTTGGGAGGCGCGCGAAGTTCGGCGCCGCGCGCCTTTCTTGACGCCAAGCTTTCGCCTGACGGTAAGTTAGTAGCGTTCATCAGAGACGCCGATATCTGGGTTGCTGATGTCGCCTCTGGTGTCGAGCGCAGAATCACAGACAGCAGGCCGGATGATAGCAGTGCGCCCGTGGGCCCGGAGGGCGGCGCCAGTGAGCCGCGCGCGAGAAGCTGCGGCGTTGCCGAGTACGTGATGCAAGAGGAATTCAATCGGTTCACCGCGTACTGGTGGTCCCCGACACGCAATAATTCCAAGGGTGGGTGTTGGGAGATTTTGTACATGGCTGTGGACCAGGAGGAAGTGCCGATCGTGCGCGTGCCGCATTACTCGCTCGACGATGCGGCCGAACATTACCACTACCCTCGACCTGGGGACTGCAACGTCGTCTCCACGCCGTATGTCATCCCGATTCCAGACCCACCGAGCGATGGCGATGAGTCCAAGCTACAGGCGTGGGGCGATGCGGACGCGAAGCAATGGGAGACATCCCAGGCGTGGACGATGAAAACACCGCTCCAAGAGCAGTTCAGGTGGCAAGAGTACATCCTTCGAGCGGGATGGCTGCCCACTTCGTCGAATGAAGATGAGAATGGCGTGTACGGGATCCGTGGGTTTTGGCTCATGCTAGCCGATAGGCGACAGATGAGGATGGAGGTTGTGGTGTTCCCGGCATTCGGTGAGGGTGCAGGCTTCGTCGTGCATACCGAGCGATGCCACGACTGGTGGTTCAACGTGCACGACAATTTGCAGTTTTTGAAGAAGAAAGCAGCCATTTTGTATACGTCGGAACGAACGGGATGCGCGCATGTGTACTATAAGAAATTGCCGAAGCTCGGGGAGCTGATGGAATCGTCGGGGATGGACGAGGCGGTCGCGATAACGGAGGGAGACGACTGGATTGTAGAATCGATTTGTGGCGTGGACGAGCAACGGGAACTTGTGTATTATACGTCGACGAAGTCGGGGCCATTGGAACGCATGCTGTGTGTCAGTTCGTTCTCGTCGATTATGGGTGGGGAGAATGTGAGAATGTTAACCGAACCTGGGTTCACAATCAATAGCGTCAAAGTGAACGTGAAGCTGGGGCGTGTGGTGTACAACTATTCCAATCGAGCAACAGACATGCAGAGCACCGTGTTCACGATTGAAGGACTTACCGACAATGAAGATGCGCAGAAACTGGACAACTTGAGGTTGGTCAAATTGGTTGACATCGATAATCCCAAACTACATGAAGGCAACACCCCACCATGGCCAACACCGCCGCCGGAGTTCTTCACGTTCGATGCAGAGGATGGAACGAAACTACATGGAGCTCTGTTTCTACCGCACGGATCGGATAAAAAGGGACCTTTCCCTACTGTATTATCGGTTTATGGCGGACCGCATGTTCAACTCGTAAGAAATGAACGTAGGTTGACAAAAGGATTGAAGTTTCAAATGTTAGCGGCGATGGGCTATGCGGTGGTCATGATTGACGGTCGTGGTTCGCATAGGAGGGGTGTGCGGTTTGAAAGTGCGATCAAGGGTCGGTTTGGTGGGGCTGAATTGAAAGACCAAGTGACAGGACTTGAGTACCTCATTGAGAAGGGAATAGTGGACCGCGCGAGAATTGCGGTCACAGGTTGGAGTTATGGGGCGTACGCAGGGACGATGCTCCTCGCTCGATGGGGATACTTGTTCCGTGTGGCGATTTGTGGCGCACCGGTGACAAGATGGGAGGGGTATGATGCGGCATACACGGAACGGTATCTCGGATTACCGGATGAAAACGCGGCGGGGTATGCGGCTAGCAGCGTGTTGACGTACGCCGATTCGTTTCCGGTGGAACCTGGGCGACTGCTTCTCGTACATTCGCTGATGGATGAGAATGTGCATGCGAGTCACACGTTCGCGCTGATCGACGAACTCATCAAGAAGAATCGGCAACATGAGCTGAAAATGTTCCCGCGGGAACGGCATGGACTCAGGGACCAGACCGCGCAGACACATTTTGAAACGGCGTTCTTCAACTTCCTCACCGCCAACATGTAGGGCGGGCTTGATACGTGCTCAATTGGGGGTTTGCTACTTGTGCTAGGAAACGAATGACCATCATTCTCACTTAGACTAACTGGTTGAGTGCGGGCTCAGAACTGTAGCGATAAATACTCTAGCTTTCATCTTGTTTGGTTAATTGGCAATGACCACTTCCTTTTACAACCTACACTGACCATGATGCCCCAATAAGTAGCATCATTTCGGAAATCTAGGTTTCATTTGAAGGCTTCTTAGACAAAGACAGCAGTTTGTTCTTCTCGTTCCCACTCCCCGAGAGAAGAAACCGAATCTCAGCCGCACCAGACAAACTACAAATTTACAGACACTTTCAGTACAGGACACTCTCAATCTCAGTCAAGGAGCCTACAAAAATGGGAACTTAGTCGCAAAAAAATTGCACGTTAGAAGCGATTGTGATGATGAACACTATGGTAACAATAGGTTAGAGGAATGGTGTATCTGTAGTTCAATAGCATGCGTTTATCTGATTCCAGACATACAAGGCGTGTAACACAATTTTCAAACTCGTAGAAGGTCGATGAGTTCCTAGCATCGAGATGGACAAAATGCAGGTTTAAAGTTGAACTGCGTTACCCTAGGGTGTGTGAACTACCGGGTACCCTATTTTTTTCAAATGCTTGGCTGAAGAACGCAGGACTTACTTCAAGAAACATTATGGTTCATCTTGACTCATTTTCTGTTGGAGGCTCTGCCGAGGCAACTAGACTCCTTGGTAACTACCTGCGCGGAAGGTCGAGTAGTTTCCACAGTTTTCTACACCTGCAGGGTGTTCTAAAAGAAAATACTAAAAGTATAAGATCATAATTCGACGAATAGTAAGTTTGTCATACAAAATTCTAGCATCATGTAGCATTACATATCAAGTTTTTGCGCACCATGTTTCAAAACTGAAGCACGATTGGTTTTGAAGATACGATGAAATTCGTGAACTTCACTGATTCCTGACAGATTTTTATGAGGCCAGTGATCTATCGGTTATCTCATGAATACGCATTCCAGACGGATTCCGTTGATGGCTATGTTGATTTATGAATTTAAAAGCATGAGATATGTATTGCAGTTGTTCACAGAACCTCTTGTTCCGGAGTTACAAAATTCTCCATAAACCGAGCATTTTTGTGTTTTTTTGACTGTACTGCTGTGAATTTCTGTTATGAGCCAAACCTTTTGCTTGAAAAGGTAGATGATGCATTTGTTACATATGGAGGAGTCGAGCAATAAGATCGACGGTCTTCTGTCTTCTTGCAATCGGAATATATATGCAAAATCAGTCAGAAATCAGTGAAGTTCACGAATTTCATCCTATCTCCAAAACCAATCATACTCCAGCTATGAAACTTGGTGCGCACAAACTTGATATGTACTTTCTTTTTCGAACACTCTGGAAGACGGATTCTTTACCTTTCGCTAAATGAATTGACCGTGAACATGTCCGGGTGAGGTAAGATGGTTCTGCGGCTGGCTTCAAAAGATGCCGCGCTAATTCACAGATTGAAATCAACCAGGCAGATATAAAAGCCTGTGTTTGTCCGAATAGTATAGCTTCGTGCTCCTTTAGCGAAACAGTGAAATCTCGGCACAGTATGCCAATCGATTCACATTCAAACCGAATTTTCAATTCCTATGTAGCAGCATGACTGGATACCGATTGCAATGCAACATTCAAAAAGCTTATTGATACTGATACTTTTTTATTCACAGTCAATTTCCTCTTTATTAGCGACTTTAAGGTTGAACTGATGTCATATTTCTGTGTAAACTTTGATGTTCAATGACAGAATTCTTTCTGGCGGTGCAATAAATTCTCGAAAAACTGAGGGCCGATATAATCTATGTGAGATGTCACCCCGGACGTCAAATAGATTTTACGCTGTCCGCTGTAAAAACTCGTATCCAATGCTGAAGCATATTATCATTGATCATTTTTAATAGGGTTAGACGAGGGCGCAAGTCGCTAAGAAAAATTTTTCGTTTTGCACATTTACGATGGGCTGAAAATTTATTAGAGGCACAGTTGATAATGGCAGAGCAAAGCGCTGAAAGAGCGATTCATCTTGACAGTAATTTCAGATCTATGAGTTCAAGTCGTTGCCTGAATCTATTTAGGTTCGAAAAGTCCGATTTGTAAAAAATGGCTCGGATTTTCGGATCACCTGAGTTTCTAACCTCTACAATAAGAAATGGTTACTCTGTAACTCCTTTGCTTGTTACCTGTACCGTACTATAGAGATTTAATACTACAAGAACATGAGGTAAAGGTGCTGTGATATTTGGTAAGCAAACCCCTGTACTTTCACAAATTTTTTGAGAAGGTTTAATGTGCATGATGGAGCTGCATGGCTCGCTTCTAAACGGTACAATCAATTCTAACTACGTTCACTCCTGAGCAACGATTCTTGCAAAAGCAGTACATGAACAGTGTTTAACTCTGGAACGGAGTGCCGGATTTGTGGATGGTACTGTCATCAAAGTTGCACGCCCATATTCTCAAGCAATTCAAAATCAATTTATAAGTGGTACAAACGAGTACACGCTTTGAAGTTTAAATTAATTGTAACGCCTGATGGTTTAGCGTTGCATGTTGATGGTGCACATGAAGGTCGACGTCACGATCAGACGATATGGAGGCGCAGCAAGTTGGATGAAAAGCTAGAACAAATTTTAATTCACGAAGATGTGCAGTATAGAATTTACGGGGACAATGCCTATACACGACAACAGTGGATTGAAATATCACACACAGTACTGAATCTTACAGGGATTCAAAGAAATGACAATGAGGATCGTTCAGCATCTAGAGTAACTGTTCACTGGTTTTTTAAAGAAAGTAAGCGCTACTGGCCCCAATGTGATTTTAAAAGATCACTCCGAGTTTTAGAAGCACCTGTTGGGACCTTAATCAAGGCTGCTATGTTACTGACTAATATGCGTAACTGCTTTTATCCTGATCAAATTTCTCAGTATTTCGGTGTGCACCCACCTACAATTGAGAACTATACCAGCAATAGACACCTAGGCCATCCTTAGAAGAACTAAAGCTCTAGTCTCATACGAGCTTCAAAAACGCATCCAATTTCATTTTTAGCTCTTTTTGTGCGCTCTTGTGGATCTTTTTCACGCTGTTTACGTTCAAAATTCTTAATTTCCGCACGTTTCTGCTTCCGTGCTTCTTTTAATTTCAGATCGTGGTCATCACTCACTTTTATCATTTTCAAAACTTGAGTTATCTCAGATTCTCCTTCATTTTTGATTTCATTCTCATTAGATTCAAGCCTTTTAGACTCACGTATTCCTTCTATAGCACGTTCTAGCGCATTACTGATTCAATTTCTTTTAACTTATTCAGATTTTCAGCTTTCATAGCATCCGTCTTCTCGTAGTACTTCGCTTCTCCAATTTAACATTCATCGGACCCTCTCGTATTTATTTTTCTCTTTTTGCATCTAGAAAATGATTTTCTTTCGCAACTTCGCTTTTCTGCACACTCTAAAACGAATTGATTGGTTTTCTTTTGGGCCTCTTTTTTCAATTGCTCAGCTTTTCTCACAGCCTCCTTTTCTTCGTTGATATCGTCTATAATAGAAACAACTTCAGATAGTAGACGGTCTAGTTCAGTAACCTCTTCAGCGATTCCAGATCTCTTATTCATTTGACTTTGCTTCGATTTCTATGCCTTCACGATACGATAAAATCTATCTCTGACAGTTCTCCATCCAAAAGCAGGGCGTTTACAGTGCTCACTTACTCGGAAACGTTGCGCAACTTCTTCAAAAACGAAGGATTGGTTTGGTTTGCAGAATGCTCCTGTTTCGTAAGTAGCCTTCACAATAACAAGGTCTTCGTCAGTGGTAAAGTTTGGAGGCTTTCTCGATGAATTTGCCATGTTTGGGTATTGAACTGGTCTCGATAGATATTTAAAGTAGATTGTAGATTGCAATCCTATGTAAAGTTACATTGCACTCTTCACAACATAAAAAATTTCAATGATGCAATATTGTGCCAACGCGTCAACGCTTCGCCACATAAATTGACAGAACTGTAAGTCTCTATTGTAGTCGAAGTGATACAGATCTGAAAGCAAAAGGTAAATAGTTCGGAACTAATAGTGGGCAACATTGCAGGAATGTTCCCGATTCGCAAGCTATGCGTTTACAACTAGATTACAGAACCGGTGCAGCTACAGCATAGATCTTTCAATTCATGGGATCTTCTCTAGCGCGTTGCTCGGAGTGAAAGGGAGAGGTCTTACAAAAGGTTTGCACTTGCAGCGTCCGTGATGACAAGTAGCGCCGAGACCACAGATCCAAATCGGGTAATCCCATTTCTGACCGCAGCCCATGACCTTGCGACAAACACCACCGTAGCAGTGAGTACCGGGCTTGCATGCGTTGCAGGAAGACGCGGAACACTTCTGACCTTCACCAACTACGCCACGAACACATTTTCTGTTCTTGCACGAAAGACCCGACTTGCAAATCCATTTGGGATAATCACAAGATTGCCCACAACCCATTTCCTTGCGACACTTACCGAGGAATCATCTCGTACCGGTTTTGCACTGGTTGCATAACGATCCACCACAGACACCGTTCTCACCAAAAACTCGACCTTGGCACTTGCCGTTGCGGCAGGAAAGGCCGGACTTGCAGATCCACCTTGGATAGTCGCGTTTTCGGTTGCATCCCATCTCCTTGCGGCACTTACCGAGATAGCATCGAGTCCCAGCTTTGCACTTGTTGCACGACTTTCCTCTACACTTTCCACCCTCTGCGACAGTAAGTCCAGCGCATTTCCCTTTTGAGCAGAACGACCCGATAGGACACATCCAGCGTGGATAGTCACACTTTCCGCCACAGTGCATCACCTTTCGACATTTGCCCTGGTAATATCGAGTACTAGCCTTGCACGTGTTGCAAGACGAGCCGCCAAATTTGCCGTTCTCACCGACTGCACGACCGGTGCACTTGCCCTTGATACAAGACACGCCGACTGCGCAGATCCACTTCGGATTATCACACATCTGTCCACATCCCATCACCTTTCGGCACTGTCCGTGAAGGCATCGATAGCCGGCTTTGCATCTCATCGTGCGGCATCGGTCAACACAAAGCCCATATTGGCAGACGTAACCGGGCTGGCAACGATGGTGGCAGTATCGGGAACATCCATCCATTGAGGTTCAAGCGACGTTCAACCGGGCTCGCAATGCGGAGCGCTGCTTTGAGGCAGGCTTGCACACGTTCTGCATGCTGAAGTTGCACCTGTTCAGCATGAGCGATCGTGACGATGGCGATCGCCAGGAAAAGCACACCACGAGCGATCATTTGATGAACCGGATGAATGTATGGGCTGGGTTTGAGAATAGCACGGCCTCGGTTTATATATTGGTTAGATCGACTTGAAAGCTAGAGCTCAGTTGGCAGGCATCGATGGTGCATCGGTGTGCTGTACGCTCTACCTTCAGAATCCTTTCGAGCTCATCAGTAATGCACAATCATGGGCTCCCTACCGGGATTCGAAGGTGCATTGCTAACGGAATTTTCGTTTGCAAAGCTCATCAAGTTTCTATGGAGCAAGAGATCGTTCAGTGCAAAAATACTTTTTGGTATGGTTACTTGCTATCGAAAATCGCCCTGAGTATTACACAACTGGCATTAACTCATACTGAATTATATTGCGGTACTGCACCAAATGACTTTGCTGCGGTAAATAGCTTCGGTATATCAGAAACGTATGCCGTACATTCAATCCGCACCGCCCCATTCTTTTACTGATTAAACGATTACAGTATTGCAACAACGACTTCAATGCAGTGAAGTTTGCTACAGGAGTGCTGTACTATAATTAGTAGTCAACCTCCCGACAAAACTTTAGGACCACTTGATACAGAGCACGCAGAACGTCGCACTCGCCTAGGTTCTTCCAACACCAGATAAGAAAGCGGACAGTACGGTTCCACAGCGAGTTGAGTTATAAGTACACTACTCAAATTCGGATAGGGTTTCGCCTACTTCGCACAAATGTGTGAGGCGTAAATAGGACCACTTTTGTCAAATGACACAATTTAAGATCAGCTAATGAATGAGCGCATATCACCATGTTCTACGTAACAATAGCGTGTTGCGTGCTTCTTGCAAATCCGCCATCGGTCATTCTATCTAATGAGCACATGACAGTCTTCGCTGGTATGTGTGTAACATG
>JAAUYH010031093.1_pt1 | contig 40712 bp, 36 predicted proteins | sample 7278061 | NCBI WGS metagenome assembly JAAUYH01 (sample SAMN14350203, study PRJNA611818) | marine sediment metagenome | isolation source: surface marine sediment (0.6m) | place: French Polynesia: Moorea | collected 2018-08
TAAAGGCACTGTTGCAATACAGGGACACAACCGCCTAGTACCTACTAAAAATAGCGAAAATGGTCAGGGGTCGAAACTAAGCTAACCAACAAACCCTATTAGCTTCGGCTAAGTCTCTCATAAAAGCGAGTGCGTAATTTGTCGTTGCACGGCATAAGTAAGACGCACTCAAGACAGAGAAGAAAACAAAGTAAAACCAAACCCTCTAGGGTGAGGTATTAGAGGCAATTGGATGCGCCTTTGCGTTTTCCGCATAAAGAACCCCTACCCGTCTCACGGTAGGGTTATTCAAGACTAACACAGATCAAAATTCCCCTAACCAAGCTTTGTCTCCTATCCTTCATACTCCCGTTTTATGTCAAGAGTTGATAGAAGGTTTAACCGTTGAACCGAACGGTCATTATTTAGATGCGACTTTGGGAAGGGGTGGCCATAGTCGTTTGCTTTTAGAGAAGTTCCCCAATGTTAGAGTAACAGGAATTGATCTCGATGAGGAGGCGATCGCTACCACTCAAAGGTATTTATCCGATATAGCTGGCGATCGCTTTGAGGTTTGGCAGGGGAATTTTGCAGATTATCCAGGACAACCAGCAGAATTTAACGGTATTATTGCGGATTTGGGGGTCAGTTCTCCCCAGTTTGATGTGGCAGAAAGAGGCTTTAGTTTTCGTCATGAAGCCCCGTTAGATATGCGGATGAACCGTCAACAGTCTTTAACCGCAGCAGAAATTATTAATCATTGGGATCAAACCAGTTTAGCGGATCTATTTTATCAATATGGAGAGGAAAGGCGATCGCGTCCCATTGCTCGTCGTATTGTACAACAACGTCCCTTTAACACAACCACAGACTTAGCAGAGGCGATCGCTAAATGTTTTCCCCCAAAACAACGGTATGGACGGATACACCCTGCTACCCGCGTTTTTCAGGCGTTACGCATTGGGGTTAATGATGAGTTAGGATCGTTAGAACGGTTCTTAGAAAAAGCCCCTCATTGGTTAAAACCTGGGGGAAGGATAGGAATTATTAGTTTTCATAGTTTAGAAGATCGTCGGGTTAAATATAGTTTTCGAGACTCTTTATTATTAGATGTTGTTACGAAAAAACCGATTATTCCCCAACCGGAAGAACAAGCAAAAAATCCGCGATCGCGTTCCGCAAAATTAAGGTTTGCACAACGGAAATAAAGCTAAACTTCGGTGCTTAAGATCCTAAACTTCGGTTGTCCACGCCAATAAAATTAGTTAAATTAACGGTTGAACTCTTGTTATGTTTATGTAACCATGAATATTCCTATTCAACTGAAAACTAAAAAACTGACATCTAGACAATTATTATCTATGGGCTTTTATGTCTATAAAAAAACATTCAATCAATTTTTTTGGTCTTTTGGCTTAATTTACTTACCTATAATGTTAATTGTATTGCTGATTCAAAATCATGTTAGTCATCAGTTTATAGAACAGTTAAAAACAAATTTTTCTGCCTCAACTTTAATTTTCTACTTTAGTTTTGTCTTCATTATTGCCCTCATTGGGTTAGCAAATTTCACTTTTTTCTATAAAACTATAGTAATTTTTGCTTATCATTACATTTATCAAAAACCTTTTAATTATGCAAAGCTATCAGACGCGGTTTTTAATGACTTATTTTCTTTATGGGTCTTAATGCTGAGAATTTATATAAGTTATGTTTTAAGGTCGCTTTTGCTGCTCATACCAGGGATTATTTATTTTATTAATAATTCATCAGTTCCTCTTGCTTTCATTTTTAGACAAGATAAAATCGGAGATGCTTTTAGTTATAATCGTAGCATTATCAAGGAGAATGCTGGCAGAGTATTTTCTTTATTCTTATATCCCTTCATCATATATCTAGTTTTTGCTCTATTAATTAATAGGTTGTTATTATCTTCCATAGATATTTCTTCAAACCCTGAGATTTATGCGAGTCATGCTTTGGGTGTATCCTTATTCATTACAGTTATTTTAGTCATTTTATTCCCTATATTAATTAATTCCCATTTGTGTCTATTTTTGAACGCAGAAGCACAAAAAAGACTGGGTTAATAGATGATCTTAGAAAATATAGCAATGACGGGTTACAGTTGTTAAACGGTACATAGAGCAATTAAAATGTAATAGGATCAGAAAATTGTTCCGACAATTGACTAATACTAAAAATCTTAATATCAGATGTTTCACTTTCAAAATCTTCAGGTTTCCAAGCTACAATTCCATCTAAATTCATTTGAGTCGCGCAAACAACATTAATTGCTGCGTCAAATTTTCTTAAGTGACTTGTCCTTGCTTCGTGTATAATATAACTGTTAACCGAGCAAGTTTTTAATGTTTTTTGAAGACTTTTAATAATCTTTATTTCATCATTAGCACTTACTAATTGGCTAATATAAAATTTAACTTTTTCTAATCCGCTTTCTGTAATAAATCCTTCAAATTTCTGAGATTCTATCATTGTCCAGATTGTTTGAGCTTCTATTCTAAAATCTCCCCGATTTAGTAAATACTCCACAATGATATCAGCATCTACCAAAATTTGTTCCATCAATTAAATACCTATTTTACTAACATATATATTATGCGTACACTGGCGTGAGTGCTGGTTCGCTTGTACCTAAAATCTCACGTATTTCTTCACCACCTAATTCTAAAGTTTCAGAAGTTTCGCTAAAATCATTGATTGTTTCAGCAGAAGATTGTTGATGCTCAAAAGAGTCATTCTCAAAATAAACATATTCCCCTTCATAAGCATTTTCGATGACATACAATCCAGGTTTAACTTCTTTAGTAATGGGTTTGTAACCTTCTGGATGTCGGATGCTGCTAGGTTCCATCATAACTGTTGCCTCTATTTTAAAATTAGTGCTAGGATGTCAGCCCATAATTCAAGCTCATTTTTGCATAGACTGTCCTCATTCAACCATAACGTATTTTCGAGGAAAGTGCTAGTGTCTATACAAAGAATTCCTAACATTTCTAAATCTTCTATTGTTTCAGTACGGGATAAACTTAAATCAAATATAGGAACACTATAGATTGCTTGTCTATCTTTTCGGATTTTATTAACTTGAATTTGAGTTAAATTATAATCTGCTAAGTTAGTTTTCATCATATCAATATTTGATAGTGTAGGTTGACGATAAAACCATGTATGACCGCTACTTCCGCCATCAAGAGGAATTTCCCAATCGATATCTGGATCATTATCCATTCCATATTGATAAGCAACCATTAGTGAATCCTGCTCAGTTGGTAACATAATATAAGCACGAACATTCTCTGCATTAGAATAATTTTTAACAGCGATCGCAACTTTTTCTAATGTCTTTTCAATTAACTCTATTCGACCATATAACACCCTTAATCTTTCTCGTTCAGTGGTAACTTTTTTGACAGCTTTAAAAATATTAATATTTAAGTAAGAACTAACATCCCTATATCCTCTATCAAATAGTCTTTCTCGATTTTCTTTTGAAATTTCAAAGTCAAGCGTATCAATCTCTTTAGGAAGTTTAATTGCAATATAATAAATATTTTTTATCAGGTTTTCTATTAAATCATCGCTTGATTCTAACACTGTTCCTAACATATCAGGAATAAACTCTAATAATCCATAGTTATTCTGCTCTGAAGAAAAGTCTGATTGATTATTACCATCAACAACTAAGTCAAGTGCAATAACGGGATAATTATTAACTGTTCTTTCTTCTTCAAATAAAAAGAGAGGTAAATTACTACTTAATCCACCATCAACTAATAAATAATTATCAATTTGTACTGGAAAAAAGACAAACGGAAAACTCATAGATGCTCTAACTGCATTAATCACAGAATAGTCTAAACCTTGTTCTTGATCTGAAGGATAAATAACCGCCTGATGACTGATTAAATCTGAAGCAACCACTTTTAAAGGATAACATCCTTGCTCTTGAAGTTCTCGAAAAGTAATATCAGTTCTGTTATTAAAAATAGGATATTTTTGAGCTATTTTATTTAACAAAAATTCCTTTAATCCATTGGCATCACATAACCCTAAATCTTGATTAAGTCTTTTTACGAAGTTGATTAAAGTTATTATTAATCTTCTATTTTCTCCCATTCTCCAAATTGCATCATTAAAATTAAAATTATTAATTTTCTCAAAAAGCTGTCTTAAAGAATCTTTTAAACTTTCTAATTCAGAGGCTGAGTCATCAAGAAACTGGGTAAAATCAATTTCTTCGATCATAATTGTTTCCAGTTCATCAGAAGTATATCCCACACTAGCTAATAAAGCAATAATGCTACCTGCTGATGTTCCTCCATAACCAACAAATTGAATATTATTTTGTTCTATTGCTTGTATTCCTCCTACTAAGGCTGCCCCCTTTACTCCACCCCCTGCTAAAATACCATAAGCTTTAGTTAACATAATTTACTGTAATTAATAAATAGTCTATTATTCTTAATTATTTCATATCTTGGCTCTAATCAAACAAAGTCCCTCCTAAAAAAAGTGGGAGTTATTAATACTCCCACAACTGTTCCAAAAGTAATTAAAGTTTGACGGTTACTGTTTTAATTTCCGTGTATTGTTGTAGTCCATATTCTCCTAATTCTCGACCCATTCCTGACTGTTTAAAGCCACCAAAAGGTGCAGCAGCATCAAACACATCGTAACAGTTAACCCAAACCGTACCGGCGCGTAAAGCATTGGCGATCGCATGACCTTTACTAATATCCTGGGTCCAAACCGCAGCCGCTAACCCATAGATAGTATCATTGGCCCGTTGGATGACCTCATCCATGTCCTTGAACTTGATAATACTCATCACCGGACCAAAAATCTCTTCTTGGGCAATTTTCATGGTATCCTGCACATCAGCAAAGACAGTAGGTTCGATGAAGTAACCGCGATCGCCCATACGGCCACCACCACACAGTAATTTTGCCCCTTCCCGTTGTCCTGCCTCAATATACTCCATCACCCTATCAAACTGAGTTTGATCCACTTGGGGACCCTGGGTGGTGTTATCATCAAAGGGATCACCCACGATGCGCTGTTTTGCCCGTTCAACGCTTTTTGCCACAAACTCGTCATAACACTTCTCTTCCACAAACAGACGAGATCCCGCGCAACAACATTGACCCTGGTTAAAGAATAAGCCAAAATGCGCCCCTTCTATGGCCTGATCCATATTAGCATCGGCAAAGACAATATTGGGGCTTTTACCGCCTAATTCTAGGGTAACGCGCTTTAAGTTGGTTTGGGCGGCTGCTTCCATGATCAGATGGCCCACTTGCGTCGATCCGGTAAAGGCCACTTTATCGATGTCATGATGACGGGCGATCGCTTGTCCTGCTGTGGGTCCATAACCAGACAGTAAGTTAACCACCCCTGGAGGAAACCCTGCTTCTAGAATCAACTCTCCCACTCTTAACGCAGATAAAGGGGTTTGTTCGGCGGTTTTCATGACCACGGTATTTCCTGTGGCCAAGGCCGGGGCCAGCTTCCATGCTTGCATTAACAAGGGGAAATTCCAAGGAATAATTTGGCCGACGACTCCCACCGGTTCGTGACGAGTGTAGCAAAAATAAGGCCCATTGATGGGAATGGTTTTTCCTTGAATTTTATCCGCCCATCCTGCATAGTAACGATAACAAGCAACCACAAGCTGTAAATCGGCGTTTAAGGAGTCTTGATAGGGTTTTCCGTTATCTAAAGTTTCTAGACGGGCTAATTCTTCGATATTGGCTTCGATTAAATCGGCTAATTTATATAACAGTTGTCCCCGTTGACTGGCGGATAGTTGCGGCCAGTCTCCCTGGTTAAAGGCATTTCTGGCAGCTATAACGGCTTTATCCACATCGGCCGCATCCGCTTCAGCTACATCACAGATCACTTCCCCTGTGGCGGGGTTAATGGTTTCAAACCGTTTGCCTGAGGTACTTTCAACCCATTCATTGTTAATTAGCAGTTGAGTCGGACCGATCTTAACTTTATTGTCTGGTCGTGTTGCTGTGACCATTTTAATTCTCCTGGTTTATCTTTGCTTTATTATTAGGGTGAAACATTGTTATTGATTTGGATCGTATTTTTTTCAAAAATTAATATTTCTTTTTTTTAAGATCGTGAATTTCTGTTAACAATCAAAGCAATTAATTCTAATCATGATATGAGTAAGAACAGACTTTTATGGAAGGTTTGAATGATGGAAAGTTTAAGGATTTTTTACAAAAAATTAACGATTCTTTGCTTGACTTTATTGTGGTTATTTGCCTTGATTTTTATCCAAACTCAAACGGCGATCGCTGCTGAAGACTATGACTATTATCAAGCCCCTGCTTGTGATAATGCTGATACAACTGATGCTCATCCTAAGGCAGCCGTGATGTTAATTGGCGGTGCAGAAAGCAAAAAAGAGGGGGAAAAAGAAGCAACTCAATGGTTGTTAGATCGAGCCGATAAGGGGGATTATTTGGTTATTCGTTTTGGAAAAACAGGGGGTCAAGCTGACTGGATTTGTGATAACTTTTCTGAGTCAATTAATTCAGCAGCAGAATTAGCGATTAATACCAGAAGAGGAGCCGATAGTGAAGCAGTAGAGAACTATATTAGAGATGCAGAAGCATTATTTATTGCAGGAGGAGATCAGAATAAATATCAAGACACTTGGGAAGGAACTTATACAGAAGATGCAATTAATTATCTAATTAATGATAAAAAAGTTCCCATTGCTGGAACCTCTGCTGGAATGGCAATTTTAGGGGAATATTATTATGCACCTGAGTTTGATGGAGTCCTTAGTTCAGAAATTTTAGAAGATCCCTTTGCTCGCAATACAGATGATATTGATAGAGGGGATTTTCTTGATATTCCTGTGCTTAAAGATACCATTACTGATACCCATTTAGATCGTTTAGATCCGTCTCGTGGATATACAGAGACAAGATATGGACGAATGTTCGGATTTTTAGCTAGGGTTGTTGATGATAATTCTTTCCCTTCTTATGCTATTGGAGCAGAAGAAGGAGCATTTATTGCTATTGATGAAAATGGTATCGCTACTGTATTTGGAAATGGAACCACTCGGGGTGCAGATGCTTATTTTTTACAGGCAGAAACGCGACCAGAAAAGCTTCGAGAAGATGAACCTTTAGTTTGGGATGGTGATGGTAAAGCGGTGAAAGTTTATCGGATTCAAGGAACACCAAAAGGAAGCGGCCAGTTTAACTTAAATGATTGGAAAAGTGCGGAAGGAGGACAATGGGGTTATTGGTATACTCGTTATGGTAATGCCGGGTTTCGTCATTGTCCCTAAAAATTTATCTACAACAAAAGATATCTTTTAACCATTACTTAAGAAAGGGTTAAAAGATGTCATAAATATGACCTCAATAAGCTATATAGTAAATAGAAGAAGTTGAGAAAAAATTGAGAGTAGATGGTAATTTATGGTCAAGCTTTTCTCAACCCTTCACTTTTTTACTATCAAGACTCACAATTTTGGAGTTGAATAATGTCACAAGAATTTCTGGATTTTCTTAAGCATAAGTATGCTTATGTTGCGGTAGGAGAATTTAAACCAGGACAGTTTTCTGAAGCCCAAAAACTTTACGAAAAAGCGGTTTCTACCTATAAAGATGGGTTTCAAGGGGCTTTTTTATTACAAAAGCCTGGCACCGACGAAGGAATAGCGATCATTATGTGGGAAAAAATTGAGGATATGGAAGCTAACCAAAGTGAAGTTTATCAACAAATTCTTGAGGAAATGACCCCCTTATTTGTTAAACCTCCAAAAACAGATTTTTATGAAGTTTGCAGTGAGATTGATGGATTTTCTGGAAAATAGTTTGAGAATTATATCCTGAGCATTTTTTAGGTTGATGCTGACACCAATAGCAGGCAAACTGTTTTAATGATAAACTTGTAAATTCAGGATATAAGTACCTAGTTGAACCTTTTCAGACCATAACTCATACTCAATTCTTAGATATTCTGGCAATGTCTCCCCCTCTAACTGTAAACGACGGGTATAATTACGCAAGCGGAAGACATTCGCAATTTCCCCATTGTTATCGTTTAACCAGTAACGGCTTAACCCATAAATCCCTGGTTCCCAAAAGTGACGATAGCAAAACTTGCCATTCCCTTGTAAACTCATGATGACCCTTGCAGGGGAAATTTCCAGCCACAGCATATGTCTAGCGGTTTCAACGGCTGAAGTCGTTTCCTCTTGGTTCACTGACTGTAAGATATCTGGTTGACTGAGTAGCAAATCAAACCGAAACCGATCTTTTTGATACAAAGTCCCAGAGGTTTCTAGGGTAGAGTCAATGGGTAAGTCCGTAGACATCAAAGATAATGATACAGGACGATGGTGGTTGATAGGCATGAGGAGTTCCATTGTTAGGAGCATACTTATACGATAAAGCCCAAAGGTCAAAATTAACAACGTCTTGTCTCAGGATTTTTATTAAGAAACGTAAAGCAAGGGGTTGCCAAATGATTGAGGTTGTTGCTATAGTTAGTAATTGTGTGAGCAATCCTCAGTAGCTCAGTGGTAGAGCGGTCGGCTGTTAACCGATTGGTCGTAGGTTCGAATCCTACCTGGGGAGTTTTCAAAGACTTGAACGTTTGTTGGGCGTTTACTTTAAATAAATTAATAAATTTAACCCTGGAATCGTCCGAGAAAGGGTCCATAATAATAAGGCAATATATAATAACCCTAACGTCCATTGATACCAGACTAAAGTAGAGATTAACCCAGGAAGATGCTGATCTCTAAGTCGAATATCATTGAACCCCAATTTAAGAAAATTGTTTAAACTAAAATCATAATAATTTAACCAATTCCAGCGTCTTTCCCAGACTAAAGGGGTATAGCGATCGCGGAAAAAATGAAACTCAGGAATCACAGGTAAACGAACAATTAATAATTGTAATTGTCGCATCGATCCATCTAAAAGAAAATAAGAACTTTCCATTAAATCATGATATCTTCCTTGTTCATAAATTATACTAACTAAAGATAAGGGAATAGGAATCAACAATAAACTTAAACACAATAACGTAATCCAAGGATATTCAGCAGAATTAAAAATTTCTAAGGTTCCAATCGTTAATAATGAAGCCCCACTACTGACTATACAAGTGGTATCATACACATTAGGTAAAATGGGTTTCGGATAGCGTTTACGCCAACGATCTAACAACCAGAATAAACCCCCAAAATAACCAATAGAAATTAAACCAATCCCTAACAATAAACTAAAATTTGTCCCGTATTGACTCAACAATAATAAAAGATTTAATAATAACCAATGACCCACTTTTTGAATAAATGTCAGTCTCCAATAATCTTGATAGGGTGTCTTGATAATCTGTTCTGATAATTGTTGTTGCCGTAATTTTTGTTTTTTATATTCCAGTTGATTAGCATCAGGAATCTGTTCTGAATCTCGAAAGTTTTGGATAAAGTTCCGTAAAACGGTTTCATTTCCTTCGATAGTATTCAGGTACATATATCGAGCAATTTCCCCTGTATTTCCTAAAACTTTAGCGGTATCTGCATCGAAAGCAAACCCGGCAATATTAATGGCTTTTTCTTTGAAAAATTCAGCATTACTAAAGTCCATTATCCCTAATAATTTTACATCTTTTAAGTTAATTGAATCTTTAAAATAAGTATTACGAAAGGAAATACTTTTCTCAAATGTCGCATTGGAAAAGCTGGTTAAACCCGAGAAAATACTATTAGAGAATAAAATGCGATCACGGCAATTAATACTTGTAAATTTAGTGATATTCGACCAAAAAGTATAACTAAAATCAATAACTTTATTAAAAGTCGATTCACTAAAATCAGCCGATTGTTTAAACTGACTATAATTAAAAGTAGAATCGGCTAAAAACTGAACTTGATTGAATTTTGCTGATTCTTGAAATTGAGTTTTATTAAAGTTAGTATTTTCTTCAAAAACTGAGCTACTAAAATCAACTTTTCGTCCAAAATAAGAATTGGTTGCATTTATTTCTTTTTTAAAGATGCTATTTTTTGCTTCAACTTTTTGTAAAAAGACAGTGTTTTTAAAATCGACTTTTCCTATCAATACTGACTCATTCAATTGTAAGGCTCCACGAAATAAAATAACCGAACTCATTTCTTCTGGTGACTGGGTAGAAAATTTGTCATTAGATTCGATAATTTTCCGTTCAGTGATGGTTAAATTTTGAGGTAATGCTGCTGGAGATAAGACAGTTGATATTCCTAACCGACTACTTAAAAAATCCCCTTTGATGAAAGAGTGACTGAAATCTAAACCACTCACTTTATCCGTACGGTTCAAATAATTTTGTAATGTTCGATAAAAGTCTTCTTTAAACTCATTATTTTCTGGTGTTAAATCTATCTCTAAATAAGTCAAATTAAGGGTCAAAATACCGTCTTGTAGTTGAGGGGACTGAATTCTTGCTTGTAATAATTCAGGGGTTAACATTTCTGTTTCTACATCAGCTACAACAGAGATAGGATGTAAAAATAAGAAAAATATTAGAAGTAATAAGCAACAACCCCACTTAATCGGCATTCTGCAAATATCATTTAATTTAAAACGTCTTTAATAGCAGATTCTAATTCTTTTTGGCTCAAATCTGTGACAATAAAGACCTCTTGGACTGTTTTTCCCTGTCGGGCGATCGCCTTATAACCCCCACGAATGGGAACAGAAACCCTTAATTTTAAATGGGGACAATGGCCCTTAGCACGACTGATCACCCCAGGGGTTACGGTATTAATTCCCGTACAGTTAATTAGCTTTTCTAACACGGGAATTAACCCATCAAGATGAGTGGAATGATTCCAGACGAGTCTTCCTTTGTCCCCTTGGCTCATAATTTATGCTTCCTCCAGTGGGGCCATGGTCAACCCTTCACGACGTAGTTGTTGATGGTATAATTCTGCTTGTTCTTGGGGTCCAGTCCAAACGACGGCTAACCCTTCAAAATGCACTTGTTCCGTGAGTTCCCAAGCGCGATCGCCACTCATCCCCGGAATATACTTCATCAAACAGTTGGCAACGTGATTGAACGTGTTAAAGTCGTCATTGAGGACAATGACTTTATAGTTCGGGTAGGTTTTGCGCTCAATAACTGTTGATCCTTTCGGGGCAGTTGAGGTTGAAGTGGCCATCCCTTGAATGCCGATGGATAGTCTCTTACGCATGGATCTTAGTCACTAGAAAAGTTCTATTTATGGGACTGTCACAGTCTTTGTAATATTTTAACAATTTTTTGGACAAAAACCTAATCTGCTAAGTTCGGAGTGTGAGAAGTTTTCAATTGGGTGTATCAATATTCTAGTTAAGTTGAGTGTGGGGAGTGTGGGAGGGGTGGGAAGTGTGGGGAATTTTTATTGAGATCGTTAGTCTATTGATATGAAAACTGCTATGAGAAGTTGCCAACTGTGATGATGAGAAAAAGCGATCGCCTGTTATCACTCAAGCGATCGCTTCTATGTTGCAGAAAAGTCATTAAACAGAGATTTCACTAAATTCACGACTCATGTGATCAAAAGGTGAATCCACAAAAGAAGTGTCTGCAACCCCTGCATCAGCAGCCATGGCTTTGATCTTTTCTTTCATTATTTGGATACCGCGAACGGTGGGAGCAATGGGAACCCCTAAGGAGTTATAGGTTTCCCGTAACCCTTGCAAAACCCGTTCGTCGAGAACATCGGGATCTCCGGCTACCAAAGCGTAACTGGCATAACGGAGATAGTAATCCATATCCCGCAAACAAGCGGAATAACGACGGGTGGTATAGGCGTTACCCCCTGGACGAATCAATTCTGGCACCTCTTCAAACAGTTGAAGCCCTGCTTCTTTAACGATCTCAGGGGAATTTGCGTTAATTAAGGCAGCCACAGTGATGCGATCGCTTCCTGACTCAAAGTAAGATTTGAGACTGGTGATGGCATCTCGATCTAAATAACGACCGGTGAGGTCATAGTTTTTAATTAACGTAGTAACGGCATCTCGCATTAAAGTTTTCCCTGTACTAAACATTATGGTTAAATAAGGAACCCATAGGTACACTTATCCTATGGGTTAAACTTTTATTAATTATACTGGGTGTTAGGTTAATTCATTAACCAACGCATTAAATAGTAACCTGACCCCGTGGTAGGCCAGTTTGATCAGAGAGGGAAGCCCATTGGGATAGTTCATTTATCGTGCTTACGGGACAAAAATAAGCCACTGAAAACCAATCCCCCCAATCCCATCAACAGACTCGGTTCAGGGATTTCTACCGTTTGCAACGTAACCGTTTGTTCATTCATGACCATTCCCCCTCCGGTCAGTTGTTGATTAATAGTACGATAGGCAAATGCCGGTTCTTCAAATGACCCGTCTCCTATGACTGGACCGGTATTATTAATCAGACCAGGAAATGTAGGGCTGGTAATACTGTTAGGAAGACTAAAGGGAGAACCGACTTCGTAGGCATCTGGACTGGTACCGGATGTAATGGTTGCATATAATGTCCCGTCTACGGAAAGCTCCCCGTCATTATCGACCTGAAGCCCTGGAAACGGTGCAGTAGGGTCAATGGAGGCTCTATCTCCGTCTAAATTTCCCCCTAATTCGAGATTATAGTATTCAATAACTTCAAAATCGTAAGTATTGGTGGATAGGTTATTAATGGTGACTTTCTGGTTGAAAGAGGACAAAAAGCCTTTTTCCCCTCCCCCTGTTAAGGTATAGTCTAAAATCACCTCAAACAGATCGATTTTGTTACCTTCAGGATCAGGGTTCGGATCAGTGAAAGTGTAGGTAATCTGGGCTGTGTTTTCTGTTTGTCCCGTCAACACCCCATTACTATCGTCGAAACATCCTGAACCCACTAAAATAAAACCACTATCACAAACATTATTGGCATTGGTTTTGATAAAGGTACTCATCTCAAATACTTGAGGCGTACCATTCACCGTCCAATCCCAGATCCCTGTCTGATCGGTATTATCAAACTCCACCATTGAATTTCCGTCTAATAGGGAAAAGGTAATGGCTTTGGCTGATGAAGTCAGCCAACTCCAGGTCGTCACAAGGGCTGCACTGTATAATGTAAATTTGAAAGTTGATTTGCTAAGCATTGTAAATTTATATAATTTTAATTTAAGTATATTCAACGAAATTCTAACTAATTTAAAGTCAAACAACAACCATCACCGTTAAATTACCGATGACGCAGGTGTTTTCTTGATAGATAAATGTCTATTGATTCAATTTATTAAATAATTTTTTAGTGCTAGACCCCACTAACTTTTTGGATCTCTATATTTCCTCCTTCAAAGACTTCAACCATCAGTTGATAACCTTCCATTAATAACATTCCTACAAGGGGATCTGAGTCTGCTTCATCAATGGGAATTGTTAGGAAACTTCCATCCCAAATGATAACAGCTTCGTACACATTAATAATACACTCAACCATCTCCAAGAATGGCACGACCTCGTCTTTTCCCTCTTAAATTCAATTGAGCAATTAAATCTGGTGGAAGTGAAAGCCAACCATTAAAACCTGTATCAATAATGGCATCTTGCGTATGAACTTTTCCATCAGAATTACAAATTGAAAGGGTAATAATAGCCTCAAAATCTGCGTTAACAGTTCCAGTAATCATAGAGTCTTTTTGATCCGTCCACCAAACCGACGAACATGACGAGATCCAATGCGAATAATCCAAATTTGAGCATTGGGATGACGGGTTTCAAGGCGACTGCAAGCTATAATTTCACTTTTATCAACTTCAAAGTCTCCTGTTTCAAGGTCAATTGCCACAATTTTGCCGTGATTGTCAGTTTCAACTTGAGGTTTTATCTTAGTTTCATAAAGATAGTCACCACGTTGAGCAAATTCTTCTTTACTATAGTGAGGTTGTTGTAATGTCATGGTTACCATTTTAAACCTGTCTATGTCTTCATTTTAACTAACTCCAGGAAAGGTGAGGTTTCATTATCTTGCTAATATACTGCACAGAATACTTAAAAAATAATATGAAAGTTAATGATTTTTTATTGATGTGCTATAAAATTTTAATGAATTTAGGTTGTTCATAAAGTAAAATAACGCTATAAATAATGGGAAAAAATATTCTATTTGGAATCTCAACATTAGCACTTATTACCGCTAGTGCTTTGTTAGCTAAAGATACAGGAGGAGTTAAAAATAATTTAGGTTTAGTTACTGGAATTAAGAAACTAAAAGTTAATGAAGAGCTATTATATGATGCTACTCTTCATCAAGGAGAATCTGAGCAGTTTTTATCTAATCTTATGGAAATACCAAGTAAAGAATTTTTACAGAAAACAGATGTCACAGATAATAATTGTGAGCTAATGAAAAGTATAAGAGAATGTTTATCTGACATAGAGTGTATATTTGACTTAGTAACATTAAGAATAACTTTGATAACTGGTTTTTTTGGAATATATCAATATATTTACGATAGAAAAAAAAAGGAACTGCGTGAATGGCAAAAGGGAAAAGTATATAAAACTCTTATAGAACAATACAGTAACTCGAACCCAGGAGAAATAAGACTTAAAGACCTTAAAAAAAATTTAAAACACGCAGAATATTGTGGATATAATCACAAGTGTAATCTGTTAAATTTATTTCGATTTAATTGGGCTTATACGATAAGATATAACTTTTTTGAAGAAAATCAACTCTTAATAATTTTATTAGAACTAGCTTCATCTAATCATATAAAACTTACCTATAAATTAAATCATAATAATGGCAATGGGACGGATTCTAACGTAGAAGATATCCTATTGATATCTTTGGTAATAGAAAATCCTCTTCTGATATCTGTGGAAATAGAAAATACTCATCAACAACCACAAACTCCAAACACTTGAATTTTTTTTAAACCATAGCTGATACATTACTCATATTTAATTGCTGTAACCCTTGCCAATTTAAAATATCCTTATACAAGGATTCATACCCTTTAACATTGGGATGTAAACCATCATCAATCAATCGTGATTTAACATAATCTTCGCCTCTTCCTAACCATAAATCAAAAATATCTAGATAAGGAATATTACGAGATTGACAGGCTTTTTTTGTCACTTCCTTATAGCGATATTGATCAAAATGATTAAAGTAAAAACAATCAATAAAGGGCATTTTCTCTTCATCCACAGGAACCATCCCCACAAAATAGACAGGACATAATTGCTGCGCTTTATCTAATAAATTCTCGATTTCCTGTTGATACGTTTCAAACTCCGTAAATAACCGTCCATTGGGCCGTCTCAACCTCGCTGAATCATTTACCCCAACGGACAGCATAATCACATCAGGGACACGGTTGCGTAACTCTCCTCGATACCGATATTCCCCTTCTAACCGTTCAGCTACTTGATGGGTGCGATCGCCTCTCACCCCCAAATTATACAGCACGTGACCCTTTTCCTGAGCCATCCACTGACGACGTAACCTTTCAACCCATCCACCCCCAACGGGATCACCGTATCCATACACTAAACTATCTCCTAACGCCACAATTCTCAAGGACTGGGTGTTAAAGGATGAATTCCACATCTGCGCGGGGGTTGCAACGGTTGACATTAAGGGGACTCCTCCAATGGTCTGTAAAATAACTTCACATTTTGATACGAAACTTTATTGTAGCGTAACTCCGTAAAATTATTTATGTAGTATAATTGTAGTGTTTTGTCATAAAGTAAAATCTATGCCTTACGAACCTTTAAAAATTAGTACAGAAAAACCCGTATTATCTTGGGCCGATCATGATTTAGGATCGGCTGAAATACAGATGGCTAAAAATGTTGCCTCTCTACCTTTTGTTTATAAACACGTTGCTTTAATGCCAGATGTACACTTAGGAAAAGGGGCGTTAGTGGGGTCAGTTATTGCCACCGAAGATGCAGTTATTCCGGCTGCTGTGGGAGTAGATATTGGTTGTTTTACTGGGGATACTTTAGTTCCTTTAGTAGATGGAAAATCTTATCCTATCCAACAACTAGCAAAAGAAAAAAAATCCGTCTATATTTATGCTTGTACCGAAACTGGACGTATTGTTGCCAGTGAAGCGATCGCTCGAAAAACTCGTAAAAATGCTCCTTTAATTAAGATAATTCTTGATAATGGAGAAGAAATTAAATGCACCCCTGATCATCAATTCATGTTGAGAGATGGTAGCTATTTGGAAGCTTGTAATCTTCAGCCCGGCACTTCTTTAATGCCTTTTTACTCTAAACAAGATAAAGATGGCTATACTTTAATTCAACAGAATTATTCAGGAAGATGGCAAAAAGTTACTGAAATTATTGCTAATTCTGGTGTTAATCAAAAAGGTGCTAATTTGATTCAAACTAATACCATTAAAAGCACAAAAATGCTACATAACCATCGAAAATATGAACATGGTTATAATCATAAAGTAGTTGAAGTCATTCGCTTATATGTTACAGAAGATGTTTACTGTTTGACTGTACCAGAATACGCTAATTTTGCTCTTAGTGCAGGGGTTTTTGTTCATAATTGCGGGATGGCTGCGATTAAAACCCCTTACAAAGCAGATCAATTAGAAGGAAAATTAAAGCAAATTCGTTCAGAAATTGAAGCTACCATACCTGTTGGTTTTGAACAGAATAAAGAAGCGGACAAAACAGTTACCAATTGGCAAAACTGGCGTAACTTTAAGGATTTACATAAAGGAGTCCAAAAATTAGAATCTAAAGCCTTAAAACAGATGGGATCATTAGGAGGTGGCAATCATTTTATTGAGGTTTGTTTAGACACAGAAGAGCAAATTTGGTTAATGTTACATTCCGGTTCTCGTCATATTGGAAATAAGTTAGCACAGTGTCATATTGGTACAGCGAAGGAGTTAGCAAAGTTAGCAAATCTTTCCTTACCTGATCCAGATTTAGCTTATTTTGTAGCAGGTACGGATGAATTTGCTGCTTATTGGCGCGACTTACAATGGGCGCAAAATTATGCTCGTTTTAACCGCGATGTGATGATGAAACGGTTTAAACAAATCATCGATAAACATTTAGCAGGAGGGAAACCTACTCAACCTTTATTATCCGTAAACTGTCATCATAATTATGCCGAAAAAGAGCTACATTTTGGTAAAGAATTGTACGTAACTCGTAAAGGTGCAGTGAGAGCAAGAGAAGAAGATTATGGCATTATTCCCGGTTCAATGGGGGCAAAATCTTACATTGTCAAAGGAAAAGGAAACCATGATAGTTATTGTTCTTGCGCTCATGGGGCCGGGCGATTAATGTCTCGAAATAAAGCGAAAAAACAATTTACCCTTGATGATTTAATTGAACAAACAAAAGGAGTAGAATGTCGTAAAGATCGAGGGGTATTAGATGAAATTCCTGGGGCATATAAACCGATTGAAAAAGTAATTAATCAACAATCAGATTTAGTGGAGATTGTTGCTACTTTGAAGCAGGTTTTATGTGTGAAAGGATGACCGATAAAAGGTGGGAATTACCCACCTTTATTATTTCTTTAAGTTCAAATTATACTCGGAATGAATTTCCCATTTTTTTCCATTATGTATCAGTAAAGTTATTTTATTAACCATAAATTCATGATAGATTTCTTTAGTTTCAAACTCTGACCAAGCTTGATAAAACTTACTTTTGGTTAAATCCCTAAATCCAACGGTTAAATGGGGAGAAAAAGGACGGTTTTTGGACACTTGATGGACAATATTTAAAGAAGATTCTAAATGAGACATTAATAATTTTTGAATGGTTAAAAGTTCAGAAGTTTTGAAGACATTAATATAAATAACACGAGGTTTAAATGCAGCAAACCCGTTTAACGTCATAGAAAAGGGTTGTTGAGAGGCTGAAAAATGATTTAATTCTTGAATTAATTGAGGTAATGCTTCCATATACCACTCAAAAGGTGGTTGTAAGGTGACATGAGGGGGAGATTTTAAAGCGGCTTTGCTATTATAAACTTCTTTAAAATATTCTTTTATTTTCGTAGCTTCTTCTTGTACATTTTCAGGAGGAAGTAGAGCGATGAAAAATCTTTTTTTTGAACCTCTTTGTGGGTTATTCATTAGTTTAATTTAGTAATTTTTAACATTTGATTTCCTTGGGGTTGTAATTGATAGGAAACTTCTTCAATTTTACAGTGATAACCTTGGTTATTTAGGAATTGAATCACAAAATCAACATAAGGTGAGATTTTATGGTTTAAAGTTATTAGAGGGAAAATTCTTACTTCCTGACAAACCCTGAGCATTTCATTAATTGAATCTAAATGAAACTGTTGATCCAAATAAGCAGAATAAAGAAAAAGAAAATGAGAAATTAATCCTAATTCATATTCATTATTTTTATATTCTAATTTAGGTAATTCCCCAATTTCATAACGATGTTCTTTTTTTCCTTGTTCATAATCTTGACAAAAAAGACTCATTGCTTTTTCTCTATTATTTTTCAATTCTTGTGGAGATTTATGATAAGTCCAAACCCAATTATTAGCTGTTTTTTCTACTTGCTCAATAATGTTATCAATGACATCATAAAAGCGTTTTTTTATTTGTTGAGTATTAAATACATAAATCGGATCAACTGATTTAATTTTATACCCTAATTGTGTTCCTTCTGCATTAAAACTAGCTGGTCCATCGGCAACACTTAGAATTGATTTTTTACAATCATCTTCTGTTAAGTTAAACATCCTAACATATTCATCTAGGGTTCGACCAATTGGCACAACTTTCTCTAAATGTAATACCATCAAATTTCCTTCAAACTGGAACTATCTTTATATCTTACTACTATTGAAAAAATTGGGTTATACCTATAACAATCAGTAATGATATGTGAGAAATGATGAGGACATAATGGTATTATGTCCCTACAAATCCACCCTTGTAGGGATTTAAGACTGTTAAATCCTCTTGGTCATTTTCTCACAACTGAAACCTGATTGCTATAGTAAGTAGGGGTCAACAACCGTTGACCCCTATAATATTTTCATACGCTTTGATTATGCAGTTTGCGCTTGTTTGTCTTTTTCCAGTAATTTGATAATGGAATTTTTCTCAAGTAATCCTAAAACTTTTCCATTTTCTCCCACGACTGTAAGCTGTTTTAGGGGGTCATCTTCCAGCATTTTAACCACTTCTAAGAGGGTTTCATCAGATTTAATGGTAATCAAGTCTTTCACAGGTTCCATGACCTCAGAAAGCTTAATTTCTGTCCATTCAGATGTAGAAATTTTCTTTAATCCTTCTACTTCTAAAACCCCTGACAAGTTTCCTTCGTCATTGACAACTAAAAACTTTCTCCATTGATTTTTTCCAATAACGTAATCATTGACAAACTCACGAATAGTTAAGTCACCAGATACAATGGGACTATCAGGAATAATGGCATCTTCTGCTGTGTAACCATTCAAGGTTTCTTGAACCTGTGCAGACTGAGCAGAAACCCCTGCATTTTGTAACAAGAAGAAACCGATTAATAGAGTCCAGAAATTACCAAACTGGATGAGTCCTAAGATGGATAAACCACCCACAGCAACCGCTAACCAACCGAAAACTTGACCGACACGACTTGCAAAAATAATTCCTTTATTGGGGTTTCCTGTAATTTTCCAAACGACGGATTTTAAAATGTTTCCCCCATCCAAAGGTAGACCAGGAATTAAGTTAAATAACCCTAACACTAAGTTGATAAAAGCTAATAGCTCAATGATAGCTTCAATGGGTGCAGGAAAGTTAAAATTAAATGCAGTTAAAAAGAAAATAGCTGATAATAATAAGCTAACAGCAGGGCCGGCGATCGCCACTAAAAATGCGTTTAACGGCGTATCAGATTCTTTCTCTAAACTCGCTAATCCTCCGAATAAAAATAAAGTAATCGATTTAACATCAATCCCTTGAGAAATGGCCACAAAACTATGACCTAATTCGTGAGCAAGTACAGAAGAAAATAATAATAAAGCAGCAACAAAACCCAAAATCCAAGGTACAACGCCAGTCAATTGTGGAAAGTAAGCCAACTGTTGTCCATAACTAAATGTAACTAACCCTAAAACTAAAAACCATGACGGGTTGACATAAAAAGGAATACCGAACAAATTTCCAACTCTTATATTGTTATTCACTTGAATAACCTCCTATTTTTGTCAGCGATTTTATCTTCTTTCGCCGTTTCTTAATCCTATTGTAACGAAATGTAAAAGTGAGGATCATTAGCAATTATCGTAAAACCCGTCCTAACAGGTTCGGTTCCTTTGTCGGTATCCTCAACAGACGAGAAACGAAAAATGCCACCTGAAACAACGATTAAACCCAGATTTTTGCTAAGATAAAGTCCTTGGTAATCAATGCGAATATTATACGACTATGACATACGTAACTTCCTCTGCTAGAGCAGAAATGAGTGAGCTAAGGCGGTTAAAAACCTTACTACCCCCAGAACTACAAAACTGGGTGATGGTAGAAGGGAGTACAGAAATTAATCCCCCTTTGATACGCTGTGAAGAATTGGGAAGAGATGAAGTAGAAATTCAAATCGACTTGGCCAAATGGGAAAATTTAGCCATTGATCAGCGAAACTTGCTCTTTTGGCATGAAGTTGCCCGTATTCAAAACGATACCATTCCCAGAGAAGGATGGGAAATGGCCGCCCTAGCGATTGGTTTAGGGGGTGCCGTTGGGGAACTTTGGGTACAAGATGGTTTACTCCTACTCTTAGCCTTAGGTTTATGTGGCATTTCTGGCTATCGACTTTGGCAGAAAAATAATGGAGAACGTAAATTAAAAGAATCCATCGAAGCCGATGAAAAAGCTATTGCGTTAGCCACCCGTTTTGGTTATACTTTGCCCAACGCTTATAAAAGTCTCGGTAGTGCTTTCAAAACACTCATCGAACAAACCCCTAACCGTCGCCAACGCAAACAATATGAATCCCGTCTACAAGCCCTTAGACGCAGTGCCAGTAAGGCTAAAGAAAAAATGCAGCAGGAGAAAGGAAAGCGTCCCCTGCGTTAATACTTATGGACTAATCCCTAATCGGTGATGACTATCCAAATACCAGAAACCCTCTTCCCCATCGCTATTGTTGACAACTATCCTGTGATGAAAATGCCGAAACGCCTCACCGTACTCGAAGCGGTGCGTTTCAAGCAAATCTGTCATCAATTTTTAGCCTCTGCTTCCCTTCCTAAGCAACTCATCTTAGACTTCAGAGAAACTGAATTTATGGATAGTAGCGGTGTGGGTGCCTTAGTCCATAACTATAAGGCCGCTCGAAGTAAACAGGTTGCCCTCATCCTTTATCAAACGCCTCCCCCAGTGATGGCTGTCTTATCCATGACAGGATTGGATGAGATTATCCCTATCACCACCACCCTCGAAACAGAGCAACCAACAAACCTGTCTCTAAAGCCCCCTGAAACCCATCCTTCCGTTCGTTCTTTGATCAAACGAACCATAGATATTGTAGGAAGTTTAGTGGGGTTATTAATCACCGCTATTTTATTGATCCCCATCGCCCTTACCATAAAAATAGACAGCCCAGGACCTATTTTTTTCCATCAAACCCGTTGTGGTTGGCTAGGAAAACGCTTTCAAATCATCAAATTCCGTTCTATGTGTGCCGATGCTGAAGCCCTGAAACGGAAGGTTCCCAACCAAGCAAAAGGGGCTATCTTTAAAAACACCGATGATCCCCGTATTACCAGAATAGGACGTTTTTTACGCCGAACCAGCTTAGACGAATTACCTCAATTCTGGAATGTGTTAAAAGGAGACATGAGTTTAGTGGGAACTCGTCCCCCAACCCCCGATGAAGTGGAACGCTACGAAGTCCCCCAGTGGCAACGTCTCAACGTTAAACCAGGGATGACAGGAGAATGGCAAGTGTACGGGCGATCGCGCATTACCAACTTTGAACAGGTTATCGAACTGGACTTAAGATATCAAAAAAATTGGAGTCATTGGTATGATCTGCAACTGATCTTTCGGACTGTGTTAATTTTATTTCATAAAAATAGTGGTGCAGTCTAATCATCCCAATAAGAAACATCAGTCTTTACTCAAGCCATTTCAACTCACCGTTCAGACTGAAATTGTGGCCTTAGAAAACATTTTAGTTTGGTTTGAAACTATTGCTAAGCCTTATCTAGCCCCCAAAGTATTATGGGAATGTAAACTGGCCTTATCTGAAGGGTTTACCAATACTGTTCTCTATGCCCACGAAACTTTACCGGCAACCGTTCCCATTATTATTAATGTTAATTTTTATCGAACTTGGGTTGATATTCTTGTCTGGAACCAAGGTCCTTTTTTTGATTTAAAAGCCAAATTAACGGAACTGCAACAGCAGAAGGTTCATCCCCTAGACCTCGAAAGCGATCGCGGTCTCTTTTTTATGGATAAATTGACGGATGAATTAGACTATATTCGAGTTGACCATCAGAGAAATTGTTTAAAAATGAAAAAATGCTTAATCACCCAGTAAAAGCTACCTATCTTAATGTTGCGCCTAGGACTCCCGTTACACTGCGTAGCGGTTAACGGGAGAGTAGGTCAACTAGGGAAACGCTTGCCACGCTTGACGAACTAAATCACTCAACCAACGACGTTGAACCCCATCTAACAAGGGATCATCTGCTAAGACTTCGGCAGTTAACTCATCTAAGGAACGTCCTTGAGAACGGGCAAGATTAACCACTCCAGTAATGGCAACAGCAATCATTTCTTCATCAACTGGTTTACTGCGAAGGGCAAATATTTCTTCTGGACTCGCTGGAATGGGATAATGCATAAGGGTATCGTTAATTGTCTAAATCGATCACAAATTGTAAACTTTTTTTAAGTGTCTCTCAGAATACAGTAACGGAAAGTTTAGCTTATTTTCAACCGAATGGAATCTGTACTTTTGCTTAATTTTGCTTTTCTTAACATATCGCAATGAAGGAAATCATTTATCTAGAAATTCCCACCCCCAAAACGGATGAAGTTCGTCGCTGGTTACAAAAGGATTGGACTCCCCTAACGGGTATAAAGAAGATTACACCAGATGGACTCCGTTTACAAATTATTGCTGACGTTTCTCCCTCCTCAGCAGGGGAAACAGAACTATCTATCTTTCTTTGGTCGGTCCAACGAACCACTTACCTGAAAATTTTTCGTTGGGGAAATGAACCCTTTCCCTCACAAGGGAAAATTTGTCGTCAGTTAGAAGATGAGATAAGAAAGGCATTTCCTCCACAATATCCTCAGCTACCGAACTTAAATCCCTCTGTTGCTTCAATTTTTGAAGCTTTAGAGCCTTATTACCCTAAAACCGTGCATTTCTTCCGAAAAATGCCCCAAGGAGACACCGATTTACAACGGGTCTATTGGTGGGAAAAACGATGGCGAGACGGGGTCAAACATCCCCAAGAACCGAAACAGGTTATTTTTCAACAAACTCAGCCCTCTCCATCTTCAACCACACATTATGACCTAATTTATGTTGGCGGGGCTTTAGGGGTCATTCACGCTGCTGTCATGGCACAATTAGGCTATCGAGTTCTCTTAGTCGAACGGTTGGTATTTGGACGGATGAACCGTGAATGGAATATTTCTCGGTCTGAATTTCAAAGTTTAATTGACTTGGGGTTATTTACGGTTGATGAATTTGAATCTATTATTGCTAAAGAATATGTAGATGGCTTTAATAAGTTTTTTGATGGCAATAACCCACCTCATTTAAAAGCAGATGTGTTACATACCCCGAAAGTTTTAAATATTGCCATTGATACCACTAAATTTTTGACGTTATGTGGGAATAAATTAAAAGCGGCAGGGGGAGAAATTTGGGACAAAACTGAATTTATTAAAGGTAAGGTTGATCCCGATGGGGTAACTGTTAGTGTTGTTAATTTAGAAACAACAGAAACTAAAGAAATTCGAGGAAGATTATTAATTGACGCAATGGGAACCGCTTCCCCTATTGCTTGGCAATTGAACGGTAAACGGACATTCAATAGCGTTTGTCCTACCGTTGGGGCAATTATTGAAGGATTTTCTCCCGAAGTTTGGGATCATCAATACGGTGATGTTTTAAATTCTCATGGTGATATTTCTCGTGGGAGACAATTAATTTGGGAATTGTTTCCAGGAGACGGGGATGAGTTAACCTTTTATCTGTTTCATTACCATGAAGTTCATCCCGATAACCCGGGTTCTTTATTGGAAATGTATGAAGATTTTTTCCATATTTTGTCAGAATATCGTCGTTGTGATCTCGAAAAATTGACGTGGAAAAAGCCGACTTTTGGTTATATTCCTGGCCATTTTAGTGTCAGTAAAAGCGATCGCACAGTGGCTTTTGATCGTCTGTTAGCGATCGGAGACGCAGCATCCCTACAATCTCCTCTTATTTTCACTGGTTTTGGTTCTTTAGTGCGAAATTTAGACAAATTAACCCATTTATTAGACTTTTGTTTAAAACACGATTTATTACACGCTAAAGATTTGAACCAAATTCGAGCTTATCAAAGCAATATCGCAGTCACTTGGTTATTTTCTAAAGGGATGATGGTTCCTACCGGTAAAAGCTTACCGCCACAGCGTATTAATGCCATGTTAAACACCTTTTTTGGTCTCTTGGCTGACTCTCCTCCCGAAGTGGCTGATACCTTTATCAAGGATAAGACAACCTGGTTAATGTTTACCCGACTGGCGTTAAAAGCTGCCCGAAAAAACCCTGCCTTATTACTGTGGATTTGGGAAATGGCTGGAAATAAAGACTTAATTCGCTGGCTTGGCTCTTATTTTGAGTTTACGGGTGATAGCTTCAAAAATTTGCTGTTTGCTTCCTGGTTTTCCCCACTCTTAAAACAACTTCCCCACGGGTTACAACAGCGTTATCCTTCCCTGTGGTTGCGTTTACTGAGTTTTCAGCGGAGTTTGAATGTTAACTAGGGACGGAATCTGATTCCGTCCCTAGAAAATGGATCAAAACTATTGAATGGCAACCCCATCCTCTCGGGCCGCCAATTCTACGGCACTAGCCACAGCATGAGACACTCGCTCATCAAACACAGACGGGATAATATGTTCAGCATTTAATTGACTAGGATTGACCAAAGAAGCGATCGCTTTAGCGGCTTCTAAATACATATGCTCAGTAATATTTTTAGCGTGACAATCGAGGGCCCCTCGAAACACCCCAGGAAAGGCCAACACATTGTTAATCTGATTAGGATAGTCACTGCGTCCCGTGGCCATCACCGCCACATCCTTCATCACCAATTCCGGTTGAATTTCAGGAATGGGGTTAGCCATGGCAAACACAATGGGATCTTTGCTCATCGATCGCACCATTTCTGGGGTTACCACTCCCGGCGCACTCACCCCTAAAAAGACATCAGCCCCCTGCATAGCATCGGCTAAGGTACCAGTGGCACTCACCGCATAGGCTTGTTTTTGCGGGTTAAGATCGGTGCGACTGTGGGAAATTAAGCCTTTCGAGTCACACAGCCAGATGGTGGTTGCCCCAGCATTTCGCAATAAGGCGGCGATGGCCACCCCAGCAGCCCCGGCCCCGTTAATGACGATACGCACCTCTTCTAAGGGCTTCTGGACTAATTTCAGGGCATTAAATAAAGCCGCTAAGGTAACGATCGCTGTCCCGTGTTGATCATCGTGGAACACAGGAATATCCAGTTCTTGACGTAATCGTTTTTCAATTTCAAAGCAACGGGGGGCTGCAATATCCTCTAAATTGATCCCACCAAACACTGGGGCGATGCGTTTAACGGTTTCAATAATTTCTTCTGTGTCTTGAGTGGCTAAACAGATAGGAAAAGCATCCACGCCGGCAAATTCTTTAAATAACATGGCTTTCCCTTCCATGACGGGTAAAGCGGCTTCGGGACCGAGGTTTCCTAGTCCTAACACTGCACTGCCATCGGTGACCACGGCTACGGTATTATGTTTGATGGTAAGATTATAAACTTCCGCCGGCTCACGGGCGATCGCTTTACAAATACGGCCCACCCCTGGAGTATAGGCCATGGCTAAGTCCCCTTGAGAATGGAGGGGAAGACGGCTTTGTACCGTAATTTTACCCTTACGATGGAGTTCAAACGTGCGATCGGAGACTTTGAGGATTTTTACGTTGGGAATCTCTCTGACGGCACAGACAATGGTTTCGGCGTGTTCTTCGCTAGAAGCTTCGATGGTGATTTCCCGTTGCGTAATTTTCAGGTTATGCTCGATTAAAGAAATTTCTCCTAAACTTCCTTGGGCCCCTGCAATAGCCTGAGTAACGTTGGCCAGGGTTCCTGCGATATTGGGTAATTCGATGGTTAATGCAAGACTATAACTTGCCGTTGGGTTGAGGTTTGCCATGTAACTCCTTAACTCTTATCCAGAGAGATTGACAGTCTCTCCCTTTCTAGTTATCTCTTCGTCCCTTTTAGTCTATACCTGGAATCCGGTTGTTCTCATTCTTTGCATAATAGTTTAATTTCTTGGCTATGGAGAGGGATCAATTAGAAGCTAAACTTAAGACAGTTACTGTGTCCAAGAATTGTGGGTGTTCTTTTTGAAATATAAGTCTATGTCTATCTCCAAAGCAATTAATAATCATGCTCTAGTTAACGATTTAGATAATTTTTTAGAGAGGATAGAATCCTATTTACAAAACGATGTTGCTCCTTTTGCCACCGAAATCGATCAATCCCCTGATGCGTTAAAAAAGGTGTTACAAGGTTTAATTGAACAGTCCTTATTATCGGTTAGAATTCCTCAATCTTGGGGAGGGTTAGGGTTAGACTTAGAAACCTTTTATCTGCTGCAACAATTACTGGCTCAATATTCCGGTGCGTTAGGTTTTTTACAACTGCAACATCAAGGGGCTGTCAATGGGATCATCAAGAGTGAAAATAAGGCTTTAAAACAACAATATTTACCTCGAATTGTTAAAGAAAATTTATTATGTGGCTTGGGCTTTTCTCAATTACGACGAACGGGAAAACCCATGATAACAGCCACTCCTATTGAGAGTGGATATGAGATCAATGGGCAGATTCCTTGGATTACAGGGTTTAATTTTTTTGATTATTTTATCTTAGGAGCCACTTTACCGAATGGCCAAGAAATTAGAGGAATTGTGCCTTTTACGCCATCGTCTCAAGTCAGGTTTAGTGAGCCAATGCAATTGGGAGCCATGCAGTCAACTAATACGGTAACTGCTACGTTTGAACATTATTTTTTACCTGCGGAAAATATCGTTTCTATTGATCAAGTAGGAGCGATTCATGACAATGACAAAAAAGTGGTTCTTTATCCCAGCTTTTTAGTCTTAGGTTGTGCTAAAGCGGGACTTAATATTGTTAAAAAAGTAGTAGAAACCAAACCGCTTGATTTTATTGAAGAAGCCTATAATCATCTTGATGAAGAATGGCATATTTGTCACAGTAAAATCAGAAAAGCCATTCAAACTGATAACCGTTCTTTTGCGGATGATTTAGCCTTAAGAGTGTGGTCAATTAATTTAGCTCAAAGATGTTCCCAAGCTGCGGTAACTGTGTCTAGCGGGGCTGCCAATTATGCGAATCATCCTGCTCAAAGGGTATATAGAGAAGCTCTCGTTTTTAGTGTTTTTGCTCAAACCACTGACATCATGCAAGCAACTTTAGAACAAGTGATGTACCATTAAATGGTTCAGACAGGATCTAAACATATTCTTTAAACACCAGTCAATCAGTTGCCAAACCCGATCAAAACTTGCTATAATATTGAATCCGATAGCAATAATAACTATTGTACCTAGCAAACCTCTTCTGGATAAAAGACTGTGGCCAACTCAAAGTCTGCACTGAAACGCATTAAAATAGCCGAACGTAACCGACTCCGCAACAAAAGCTATAAGTCGGCGGTAAAAACCCTCATGAAAAAATACTTCCAAGCGGTAGAAGAGTACGCTGCATCTCCCACTGAAGAAAACAAAGCAGTGGTAGAGCAAAGAATGTCAGCCGCTTACAGCAAAATAGACAAAGCTGTCAAACGCAGTGTCTTACATCGCAATAATGGAGCTAGAAAAAAAGCCCGTTTAGCCAAAGCCATGAAAAGCGTTGCCACAGCCTCTTAAATCGGTCAAACCTCAGTAACTCGGTCGTTTTTGAAGATAAAATGGTAGAAGCGTTTATCCTAATCATTGGACTTCTTAAATTACGGATAAGAGATAATTAACAGCAACGCCTAACAGAGCCAACATTAATTATCCATTATCAAATGACATGACCAAAGCCGAGGAGGCCAATGCAACTAATAGACACCCATGTTCATATTAATTTTGATGTGTTTGAGCCTGATCTCGAAGACATCAAAAATCGTTGGCAACAAGCAGAAGTTGTCCATTTAGTGCATTCTTGTGTAGAACCGAAAGAATTTCCCACGATTCAAGGATTAGCTGATCGCTTTGGAAACCTATCCTTTGCGGTTGGGTTACACCCATTAGACGCTGACAAATGGACAACGACCACGGGGACGGAAATATTAAACTATGCTAAATCGGATCAACGGGTAGTAGCCATTGGAGAAATGGGATTAGACTTTTACAAAGCCAGCAACCAGCAACAACAACAGAAAGTGCTACAAGCACAACTGGAGATTGCTCACCAACTGCAAAAACCCGTTATCATTCATTGTCGAGAGGCGGCACAAAACCTAAAAGATGTCTTAGAATTATTTTGGCAAAAAAAAGGTCAAGTCAAAGGGGTTATGCACTGTTGGAGCGGAACACCAGAAGAAACACAATGGTTTTTGGACCTGGGGTTTTATATCAGTTTCAGTGGCGTAGTTACCTTCAAAAACGCCAAAACCATCCAAGACAGTGCCAAAATAGTCCCCGATGATCGCCTCTTAATTGAAACAGACTGTCCTTTTTTAGCGCCGGTACCCAAACGAGGAAAACGGAACGAACCCGCCAATGTTCGCCATGTTGCTGAATTTTTGGCCAAATTACGCAACGTTCCTTTAGAAACCCTAGCCCAACAGACCACTGCTAACGCTTGTCAACTGTTTAACCTATCCCTGAATATTTGACCGGCTTACCCCATAACAACGGCAAATTGAGCAAACTATGACTACTAATCTTATCTATAACTATAATTTACTTCCTGACCTGATTGAAATTCAACATGCGAGTTTTCGTTGGTTTCTCGAAGAAGGACTAATAGAAGAACTCAATAGCTTTTCCCCTATCACCGACTATACAGGAAAATTAGAACTACACTTCTTAGGAGAAAATTATAAATTAAAAGAACCCAAATACGACGTAGATGAAGCCAAGCGACGGGATGCCAGCTATTCCGTCCAAATGTACGTTCCCACCCGTTTAATGAACAAAGAAACGGGAGAAATTAAAGAACAAGAAGTGTTTATTGGGGACTTACCCCTAATGACTGACCGGGGAACCTTCATTATCAACGGGGCAGAACGGGTGATCGTTAACCAGATCGTTCGTTCTCCAGGGGTTTATTATAAAGCAGAAACCGACAAAAACGGACGACGGACTTACTCTGCTTCCTTAATACCCAACCGAGGGGCATGGTTAAAATTTGAAACCGATAAAAACGGCTTAGTTTGGGTAAGAATCGATAAAACCCGTAAACTATCCGCTCAAGTCCTCTTAAAAGCCATTGGCCTCAGCGATAATGAAATATTAGACTCTCTGCGTCACCCCGAATTTTACCAACGAACCCTAGACAAAGAAGGGAACCCCTCAGAAGAAGACGCATTACTGGAATTGTATCGGAAACTGAGACCAGGGGAACCCCCTACTGTCAGTGGTGGACAACAACTACTAGAATCTCGCTTTTTTGACAGTAAACGGTATGACTTAGGACGAGTTGGCCGCTATAAACTCAACAAAAAATTACGCTTAAATGCCCCAGATGTCACCCGTGTCTTACGTCCCGAAGATATCTTGTCAGCGATCGATTATCTGATTAACCTAGAATTTGATATTGGTACCGTCGACGACATCGATCACCTCGGCAACCGTCGGGTAAGGTCTGTGGGAGAACTGCTGCAAAACCAAGTCAGAGTCGGTTTAAACCGCCTAGAACGGATTATTCGAGAAAGAATGACCGTCAGTGAGTCCGATAGTCTGACCCCTGCTTCCTTGGTCAATCCTAAGCCCTTAGTGGCTGCCATTAAAGAGTTCTTTGGGTCATCTCAGTTGTCCCAATTTATGGACCAAACCAACCCCTTAGCCGAATTAACCCATAAACGACGGATTTCCGCTTTAGGGCCTGGGGGACTGACCAGAGAACGGGCAGGGTTTGCGGTGCGAGACATTCACCCTTCCCATCATGGGCGTATTTGTCCCGTAGAAACGCCAGAAGGTCCCAACGCTGGTTTAATTGGTTCCTTGGCTACCTACGCACGGGTTAACCAATACGGATTTATTGAAACCCCGTATTACCGCGTCGAAGACGGTCGCGTAAGAAGAGATTTAGACCCAGTATATCTTACCGCCGACGAAGAAGACGACCTACGGGTTGCCCCGGGGGACATCAGCACCGATGAAGAAGGTAACATCTTAGGAAACGCCGTTCCCACCCGTTATCGGCAAGAATTCTTCATTACTAGCCCCGATCAAGTGGATTATGTCGCCGTTTCCCCCGTACAGATTATTTCTGTGGCGACTTCCATGATTCCCTTCCTCGAACACGATGACGCGAACCGTGCTTTGATGGGGTCTAATATGCAACGGCAAGCCGTTCCTCTATTGCGGCCAGAACGTCCTTTAGTGGGAACGGGTTTAGAGGCACAAGCAGCTCGAGACTCAGGGATGGTCATTGTATCGAGAACTGAAGGCATTGTTACCTACGCCGATGCTAATGAAATTCGCGTCAGGGTAACAGGACCAGAAGGCCACGAAAAAGTTGGCAAAGAAATTCAATACATCCTACAAAAATATCAACGGTCCAACCAAGATACCTGTTTAAATCAACGGCCATTGGTTTACGTAGGAGAAGATGTGGTACCCGGTCAAGTATTAGCCGATGGTTCAGCCACAGAAGGGGGAGAACTAGCCCTCGGCCAAAACATTTTAGTCGCTTATATGCCCTGGGAAGGCTATAACTACGAAGACGCGATTTTAATCAGTGAACGATTGGTATACGACGACGTTTATACCAGTATTCACGTCGAAAAATTTGAAATCGAAGCCCGTCAAACCAAACTCGGACCCGAAGAAATCACCCGTGAAATTCCCAACGTAGGGGAAGATTCCCTCAGAAACCTAGATGAACAGGGCATTATCCGCATTGGGGCCTGGGTAGAAGCAGGAGACATTTTGGTAGGGAAAGTGACCCCCAAAGGAGAATCCGATCAACCCCCAGAAGAAAAACTACTACGAGCGATTTTTGGGGAAAAAGCCAGAGACGTGCGGGATAATTCCTTACGGGTTCCCAACGGAGAAAAAGGCCGGGTGGTTGATGTGCGGGTGTTTACCCGTGAACAAGGGGACGAACTGCCCCCAGGGGCCAATATGGTAGTCAGGGTTTATGTCGCCCAAAAACGCAAGATCCAAGTTGGGGATAAAATGGCAGGACGACATGGGAATAAAGGAATTATCTCCCGTATTTTACCCATCGAAGATATGCCCTATTTACCCGATGGCCGTCCCATGGATATCGTTTTAAATCCTTTGGGGGTTCCCTCTCGGATGAACGTAGGACAAGTGTTTGAGTGCCTTCTCGGTTGGGCAGGAGAAAACTTAGGCGTACGGTTTAAGATTACTCCCTTTGACGAAATGTATGGAGAAGAATCATCACGGAAAACCGTTCATGGATTACTCGAAAAAGCGACGAAAAAACCCCGCAAACACTGGGTGTACAATACCGATCATCCTGGAAAAATAGACGTTTACGACGGACGGACTGGAGAAAAGTTTGATCGCCCTGTAACCGTAGGTCAAGCCTATATGTTGAAACTGGTTCACCTCGTAGATGATAAAATTCATGCTCGTTCTACCGGTCCTTATTCGTTGGTGACACAGCAACCTCTCGGTGGTAAAGCCCAACAAGGGGGACAACGGTTCGGAGAAATGGAAGTATGGGCATTAGAAGCCTATGGGGCCGCTTATACCCTGCAAGAACTGTTAACCGTCAAATCCGACGATATGCAGGGACGAAATGAAGCGTTAAACGCGATTGTCAAAGGGAAACCCATTCCCCGTCCAGGCACCCCCGAATCCTTTAAAGTGTTAATGCGGGAATTACAATCGTTAGGGTTGGATATCGCCGTTCACAAAGTAGAAACCGCCGACGACGGAACCAGTCGGGATGTAGAAGTTGACCTGATGATCGATAGTCAACGTCGTGCGCCCAACCGTCCTACTTATGAATCATTAACCAGCGACGACCTCCAAGAAGAAGAAGTTTAACGAAGTCAGAAGTTCCACAGCGAAGCTCCGGCTCTAGCGAACAGAAGTTGTTTTTATAACGGGCATTTATGCCTCGCTCTAAAAACTTTTCCCTTTAAAAAGCCAGGCTTGCGATCCTATTATTTCGGTAAACCGTTAACCCTGACCGACAAATAATTAATAGTTAATGGTAAAAATTAGAATCAGCTATTAACTATTAATTATCAACTATCAACTACCCATTCTTAACAGAAATGACATTCTATAACCAAATTGTTGACAAAGGCCGATTAAAGAAACTGATTTCTTGGGCATATCGTAATTATGGTGCAGCCCGTAGCTCACAAGTGGCGGATAACTTAAAAGATTTAGGATTTCGCTATGCCACAAGAGCCGGGGTTTCTATTAGTATTGACGACTTAACTGTTCCTCCCACAAAACGGGGAATGCTTGATAGTGCAGAAAAAGAAATTAATACCACCGAAGCTCGATATGCTCGGGGAGAAATCACTGAGGTCGAACGATTCCAAAAAGTAATTGATACCTGGAATAGTACCTCAGAAGAATTAAAAGACGAAGTCGTCAGGAACTTTCGACAAACTGACCCCTTGAACTCCGTGTATATGATGGCCTTTTCTGGGGCGCGGGGTAATATGAGCCAAGTGCGTCAGTTAGTGGGGATGCGGGGGTTAATGGCAGATCCCCAAGGACAGATTATTGACCAACCCATTAAAACCAACTTCCGCGAAGGGTTAACCGTAACCGAATACGTCATCTCTTCTTATGGAGCGCGTAAAGGGTTGGTAGATACTGCCCTAAGAACGGCTGACTCAGGGTATTTAACCCGACGGTTAGTAGACGTTTCCCAAGATGTGATTGTCAGAGAAATTGACTGTGGAACCCGTAGAGGGCTGAAAGTAACCGCCATGAAAGACGGGGAACGGGTTAAAATTGCCCTAGGCGATCGCCTGTTAGGACGGGTGTTAGCCGAAGATGTCATGGTAGGGGATGAAGTCATCGCTGCTCGGAATCAATCCATCGATGCTGCTTTGGCTGCTAAAATCGGCGACAGTGTTGAACAAGTCTTTGTGCGATCGCCCCTCACCTGCGAAGCAGCGAGATCCGTTTGTCGCTCTTGCTACGGTTGGAGTTTAGCCACAGGACGAGCCGTGGACTTAGGAGAAGCCGTCGGTATTATTGCGGCACAGTCTATTGGGGAACCGGGAACCCAGTTAACCATGCGGACCTTCCACACTGGAGGGGTATTTACCGGAGAAGTAGCCGAACAAATCAAAGCCCCCGATAACGGAACTGTGAAATGGGGGAAAGGGTTGAGTACCCGTAAAGTCAGAACTCGTCATGGGGAAGACGCTTTCCAAGTTGAATTGGCCGGGGACTTAATTTGGAGTCCCACCGGTAGTGGTAAGAAAGTTACCTATTCAGTGACCCCAGGATCGGTGCTATTTGCTGCCGATGGAGATAAAGTTGAAAAAGATAAAATGTTAGCCGAGGTAACCGCCGCCAAGTCAACTCGCTCCACAGAACGGGCAACCAAAGACGTATCGACCGACTTAGCAGGAGAAGTCTTCTTCGCTAACTTAATCGCTGAAGAAAAAACCGACCGCCAAGGTAACACCACCCACATTGCCCAAAGAGGGGGACTGGTATGGGTGCTATCAGGGGAAGTGTATAACTTACCGCCGGCAGCCGAACCGGTGGTGGCCAATGGAGACGAAGTAACCGAAGGCACTGTATTAGCAGAAACCAAGTTAGTGTCTGTCAATGGGGGTGTGGTTCGTTATCAAGAACAAAGCCGTGAAATCGATATTATTACCGCTTCTGTTCTGTTGGATCAAGCAGAGGTTCGCAAAGAAAGCACCGGCGGCCACGAACAATACGTTATCTATACAGCCGACGGTCAACGGTTCTTATTAAAGGCAACCCCCGAAACCAAAGTCCAAAACCACGCCATTATTGCCGAATTAATCGACGATCGCTATCAAACCAGTACCGGGGGAATCTTACGTTATGGTGGCATCGAAGTGGCTAAAGGCAGTCGCAAAACTGGTTATGAAGTCGTCCAAGGGGGAACCTTACTCTGGGTTCCAGAAGAAACCCACGAAGTCAACAAAGATATCTCCTTATTAGTGGTAGAAGACGGACAATACGTCGAAGCCGGAACTGAGGTGGTCAAAGACATCTTTTGCCAAAGTTCAGGGGCTATTGAAGTGGTGCAGAAAAACGATATTCTGCGAGAAATCATCATTAAACCAGGAGACTTCCATTTAGATGTCGATCCAGATGAGGTTCCCTTTAAAAACGAAGACTTGATTCCCCCCGGAACCGAAGTCTTACCCGGTGTGGTAACCGAGGATCTGCGTCAAGCCGAATGGATTGAAAGTACGGAAGGCATGGGATTATTACTGCGTCCAGTCGAAGAATACCCCGTCAGTAACGAACCAGCCGCCCCCTCCCAAGGATCTATCAACGAAGAAGAAGTGGGACGACATATCGAACTGCGATCGGTACAACGACTCTTCTATAAAGACGGGGAACGGGTCAAAGCGGTCGATGGCATTCACCTGTTAAGTACCCAATTAGTCTTAGAAATTGAAACAGAAAACGAACAAGCTGCGGCTAATTTAGCAGCCGATATTGAGCTAAAAAATGATGAAGAAGAAGACTGTGAACGGCTACAGTTGGTCATCTTAGAATCCTTAATTTTACGTCGGGATCTTGATACCGATCCCCACGGTGGTACCATCAAAACCAGCGTTTTAGTAACCGATGGAGATCAAATTGTGCCAGGAGCCGTGGTGGCCAAAACTGAAATCCAGTGTAAAGAACATGGTGAAGTCCGAGGCATAAAAAGCGGGCAAGAAGCGGTTAGACGGGTTCTTATCGTCCGAGACGAAGATTTGGAGACTATTAGCCTCAAAGAGAAGCCAACCGTCACCAAAGAGGATTTGATTGTTGCTGGTACTGAATTAGCACCAGGGGTACCGGCTGTCGAGTCAGGGTTAGTGGTAGCCGTGAACGAAGTTCAAGAGGGTTATGAAATCAGATTACGCTTAGCTCGTCCCTATCGGGTGTCTCCTGGTGCCATTTTACACATTGCCGATGGAGATTTGGTACAACGAGGGGATAACCTGGTATTACTGGTGTATGAGCGGGCAAAAACAGGAGACATTATCCAAGGTTTACCGAGAATTGAAGAATTATTAGAAGCCCGTAAACCCAAAGAAGCTTGTACTCTCTCTCGCAAACCAGGGGTTTGTCAGGTAGAGTATCTAGAAGACGAAAGCGTTGATGTAAAAGTCATTGAAGATGATGGAACTGTCAGCGAATATCCGATTCTGCTCAATCAAAACGTCATTGTTTCTGATAACCAACGGGTGGATGTGGGTGACCATTTAACCGATGGTCCAGCCAACCCTCACGAACTATTAGAAGTCTTCTTTGACTACTATGTGGACAAGAAAGGGGTTTATGAGGCGGCCTTAATTGGTTTGCAAGCGGCACAAAAATTCTTAGTGGATCAAGTGCAAACCGTTTATCAGTCCCAAGGGATTGATATTTCTGATAAACACATTGAAGTGATTGTCCGTCAAATGACCGCTAAAGTTCGGGTGGACGATGGCGGGGATACCACCATGTTACCTGGAGAATTGGTGGAATTACGGCAAATTGAACAGGTAAATGAAGCCATGGCCATTACTGGGGGTGCGCCGGCACGATATACCCCTGTATTGTTGGGGATTACCAAAGCCTCCTTGAACACCGATAGCTTCATCAGTGCGGCTTCGTTCCAAGAGACAACCCGTGTCTTAACTGAGGCGGCGATTGAAGGAAAATCTGACTGGTTACGGGGTCTAAAAGAGAACGTAATCATCGGTCGTTTGATTCCTGCTGGAACCGGGTTTAATGCTCATGAAGAGATGGTTATGGGAACCCTAGATAACGGGGAAGACAGCCTCAATAGTCGTTATGGACAAGGGGAACGGGACAACAAAAATAGTGACAGCAAACCCCCCAATCGTTTGATCGGAGCTACCCTTGATGAGGTAGATGAGAATATGATCCTTGATGATAATATTGCTCGTGCCTACACCGAAGCTGATCCTCCCTGGTCTGTTGACGCTAAAGAGGATAAAGATGATAAGACTAAAAAATAGCAGATGCTGAGCCTCTTCTAGAGAGTGTGGGGAGTGTGGGGAGTGTGGGGAGTGTGGGGAGACGGATATTAACCCAAACTCCGAACTCCGAACCCTGAACCCCTGCCTCCTTTTAATTTTGTTCTTCTTTTTCCATATTTTCTTTTGCTTGTTCTACTCTTGCTTGAGCAGTTTTCATCACTTCGTCAAACTTTTCTATCATTTCACCCGGATAATTCTCTAAAATTTTCGTGGATAAAGCAATACGATTTTTATACTCATCAATACTCAAAATCATCACGTTGACATCTTGATTATATTTAAACAGATGGTTTAAATCATCCACGCGGGAACCACTCACTTGAGTAATATGTAACAGTCCAGAAACCCCGTCAAAATCAACAAAAACACCATAAGGTTGAATTCTAGCAACCTTTCCAGTGACTAATTGACCGGCTTGGAGTTTATCCATTCTCGCTGCGGCGATCGCCCGACGCTGGGAAAGAACTAATTTATTGGCTGAGGGGTTAACTTCTAGAAAGGTTGCGGTTAATGATTGTCCCACTAAGGCATCTAAATCTTCTTTTTCCATTAAATGCGATCGCGGAATAAACCCTTGCAACCCTTCTACTTCGCCAACCACACCCCCTTTATTGGTTCGGGTGACACGCATTTGAACCGAATGTCCCATTTCAGCGATTTCTGACACATTATCCCAAGCTTCTTTGAGTTGTAGTTGACGACGGGACAGCTTAACTTGTCCTTCGGCGTTTTGTTCACTAATAACCAGAAATTCCCTTTCTTCATTCAGGGGCAAAATCTCTGTTAGATTGGGACGAGACTGTAAATCAACTTCATTGATGGGAACAAAAGCAGCCGATTTACCGCCAATATCAACATAAGCCCCCTCATCGCTATGTTGGATCACTTTCCCCCGAATCACTTGGCCTTTTTCACATTTATAATCATATTGATCAAGGGCTTTGGCGAAGTCATCCATAGAAAAGGAAATTTGAGAACCCTTGGGGGAGGCAGAGTCTGAAGTCATAATCATTAAGGAGAGATAAAGACTGTTGACACTCCCGTCGACGGAGTCGAGGGATTCTTGAGCTAATCACAGCCCGTTCAGGTTGCCCCTAGTTAGGTCTTACACGATTATGTCCCATCCGAGCTTGCTAGAAGATCACTTGCTATCTAGATGCCCAACTTCTGGATGGCTCTCCAAGCGTTTTCCCATTTCAGGGAAGATTCGGGTATGTCCTACCCTATCTGTCTTACGACAAAAACTTTTACAAGTTGTCTATTCACCGTTGTTTGTCGGTTACTGCGCTATGTTTTACGAGGTTTTCGCTACCCTACTTTTTCGTCTCTTATGCAGACTTTTGGGTTCTAGGGTTCAACTCAGCCGAGCCATTCACTACCGCCCTTTCGGGACTCCCACCCAGGGGATTCAAACCATCTCTGATATGGTAACACTCGCAATTTACCCCGTCAAGATCGTGCTTCGCAGTTAATATATTAGTGGGATTGTCCCGGCGAAGACGCGCAAAGCACCCCTTCCATGAAATCGAGGGTCTTCGATCCGACATTGTTAGTTCTTTCCTATTGGGTTAACTTTCTCAAAAAAAATTCTATTTCCTCTTTTAATCTTCATCTTGAATCTTGTTAAAAATTCTTTGAAAAAAAATGTTAGGTTATGTAAACTTTTGGGTATATTCTAAAAAGGAGCCATTGATAGAAAAAAAACGATAATGTAGATAATTTCTATTAGGCAAAATCATCTAGTTTTTGTTTAAATTTTCAAAAAATATTTAATGGTAATAATTAATTATGAATTTTCCAAGATACTCCCATAAAACCCCTGCTAAATCAAAAAATTTACAACAATTCCCAACCTTATTAGATATTTTGGCTGATCAAGTTCAGCATCACGGCGAAAAAACAGGGTACATCTTTTTGGAAGATGGAGAAAGGGAATTACATCATTTAACCTACCAAGCATTAGAGACAAAAGCCAAAGCGATCGCAACAACCCTTCAATCTTGCACCCAACCAGGCGATCGCGCTTTATTGTTATACCATCCCGGCCCCGATTTTCTAGCGGCCTTTTTCGGTTGTCTTTATGCTGGTGTTATTGCTGTCCCCGTCTATCCGTCCCATTCTCATCGTAATCTGACGAAATTAAAAGCAATCATCGCTGATGCTCAAGTTAATCTGATATTAACCACGGAATCCCTGGTAAATAAGCTGGAAAATCAATGGAGCGAACAACCTTCCTTAACCCATCTGCAATGGTTAACAACAGAAACCATTAACAGTCACTTAGCAGCAGCGTGGAAACGACCGGATATCAACAAAGATACCATCGCTTTTCTTCAGTACACCTCCGGGTCAACCGGAAATCCCAAAGGGGTGATGGTAAGTCATCATAACCTATTAAATAATGAACGATTGTTAGAAATGGCCTTAGGCCATTCTCAGAGAACAGTGGTGGCCGGTTGGTTACCCTTATTTCATGTCATTGGATTGGTGGGTAATATCATTCAACCCTTATATTTAGGGGTTCCCTGTATTTTGATGTCTTCTGATGCGTTTATCCAAAAACCCATTCGTTGGTTAGAAGTGATTACCCGTTATGGAGTGACCACCAGTGGTGGACCTAATTTTGCTTATGATCTCTGTGTGCAGAAAATTACCCCAGAACAATGTTCAGAGATTAATCTCAAAAGTTGGACTGTTGCTTTTAATGGGGGTGAATTGGTTCGCGCAGATACCTTAGAACAATTTACAGAAAAATTTGCTCCCTATGGTTTTCGGCCTCAAGCTTTTTATCCTTGCTATGGGATGGCGGAAACCACGTTATTTGTGTCCGGTGGCTTAAAAACGGCTTCTCCAGTGGTTCATCAGGTGAATTCTCATGCTTTACAACAAAATGTCATCAAATTAGAGCAAAACGAGCAGGTTAAAACCCAGAAATTAGTGGGGTGTGGACAAACCTTTTTTGACAAAATTATTATTGTTGACCCCAAGACTAAAACCCGTTGTCAACCTAACCAAGTGGGAGAAATTTGGATAGGAGGAGTCAGTGTTGCTCAAGGATATTGGAATAAACCTGAGTTGACAAAAGCAACTTTTGATGCTTATTTAGCCGATGGCAAAGAGGGGCCATTTTTACGCACGGGGGATTTAGGATTTTTCCAATGGGGAGAACTGTATATTACCGGTCGTATTCAGGATAGGATGATTATCCGCGATCGCGTTTATTATCCTCAAGATATTGAATCCACGGTTGAAAAGAGTCATCCTGCGTTACGGATGGGGGCCAATGCTGCTTTTTCTGTTACCACTGAAGCGGGAGAACAATTAGTCGTTGTCCAAGAAGTTAAACGCACTTATTTACGTCATCTTGATGTTAATGAAATTGTAACAGCAATCGAGCAAGTTGTCTCAGAAAAACATCAATTATCTATCTATAGCATTGTATTACTAAAAACGGCTAGTATTCCTAAAACCCCTAGTGGTAAAATTCAGCGTTATGCTTGTAAACAAGGTTTCTTAGATAGTACCTTAAATACCGTAGGAACATGGACAAATAATGTGATTAAGGTGTAAGTATTAATTGATTAGTATATAGTCATTGCGAGGGGTAATATAAACAGTGAAAGCTTTGATTATCACTAAAAATACCCCGAAGCAATCTACGATAAACATAGAGATTGTTTGATTCCGTTATCCCTATATTCGGTGTGGAAACTGAAGTATCTATCTAGTTATTTTTGAGAACTGGTATAAGGATATGAACAATCTTCTAAGCAATTTTTATCTCACTATAAAAATATAGCAATCAGGTTTCAGTTGTGAGAAAATGACCAAGAGGATTTAACAGTGTTAAATCCCTACAAGGGTTGATTTGTAGGGACATAATACCATTATGTCCTAATCACTTCTCACATATAATTTCTGATTGCTATAATGCTATAGCAATTCCCATACTTGTGAGGTACAAAGGTGATCGCTTTGAGGCAGGAGGCAGAGGGCAGGAGGCAGGAGTTAGGTGTACCTCATGAGTCCGAGAAACGCTATATAA
>JAAUYH010134863.1_pt1 | contig 40681 bp, 29 predicted proteins | sample 7278061 | NCBI WGS metagenome assembly JAAUYH01 (sample SAMN14350203, study PRJNA611818) | marine sediment metagenome | isolation source: surface marine sediment (0.6m) | place: French Polynesia: Moorea | collected 2018-08
ATCGGCTTATTCAAGCCTGGAACCTTTGCTGATACCCGCCTATTGGGGCTCCAACTTAAAGCGGGACAAGAATACAGGAGTCAGGAGACAGAATCCAGTACTTGAGTGACTTCTGACTTCTTTATTCCTGCTCTACTGGATTGTCCCGCTTTAAGTTGGAGCCCCATTAGGCGGGTATCAGCAAAGGTTCCAGGCTTGAATAAGCCGATCAACATAAAGCGGTAAGTTATTTCTGAGGGAGAATACAGGAGTCAGGAAACAGAATCCAGTTTCCTCCTGACTTCTGGCTTCTGGCTTCTGACTTCTGGCTTCTGGCTTCTGACTTCTGGCTTCTGTATTCCCTCTGGGCCGGACTTCCCCGGCTTAAATTGCACGCCCTCATTCGCTGCATTAATAACTATCCTCACTGCCGACCGTTTGCAGGGCCAATAAGTGATTAGCCTGGTTGAGACGATCGGCAATCGCAATTCGAACCGCAAGACTAATCGTCGGATCCGCCAGCACCTCATACGCCTGCTCCCGGTAACGAGCGCTGGTGGTTACATCCCCTTGGTCAAGCTGGTTAAGATTAAAATACACAGCATCGGGAGAAATCGGCATAACCGTCACCTCCGCCTGCCTCCCTTCACATCAATCAAACATTTTGGAAGGCCCTAAATCCTATAGATAGGGCTCCAGGGGGAAGAAGCCTTATACCTCTATCTATTCCTTCTCCTTCTTCCTCCTATTTAAATTTTGCTCCTTAAAAAGAAGATTGTAAGAATTGAGTAATGAAGCGTTATATGATGCAAAACGAATTTTCTGAGATAGTCAATGAATATTGCAGAGTTACGAAGAGAATACACACAAGCGGGGCTAACTCGGGAAACCCTCAAAGAAGACCCCTTTGAGCAATTTGAACTGTGGTTTCAGCAGGCCTGCGACGCCGATCTGCCAGAGCCCAACGCAATGGTGTTGGCCACCGCTTCCGCCCAGGCTCAACCCTCTCTCCGCACCGTCTTACTCAAATACTTCGATCGCGATGGCTTGGTCTTCTTTACCAACTACGAGAGCCGAAAAGCCCGACAAATCGACGAAAATCCTCAGGTGTCGATTCTCTTTCCCTGGTTGGCGTTAGAACGTCAGGTCCATATCATCGGCCAGGCGTCAAAAATTTCTACTGGCGAATCATTGAAATATTTCACCAGCCGTCCGAGGGGCAGTCAAATCGGAGCCTTGTGCTCTCAACAAAGCTCAGTGATTTCGTCACGCCAACTCTTGGAAATGAAATTTGAAGAGATGCGGCGGAAGTTTATGCACCACGAAATCCCCTTACCCTCTTTTTGGGGAGGATTTCGGGTAACGCCGGACAGTTTTGAATTCTGGCAAGGACGCCCCAACCGACTGCATGATCGTTTTTTATACTCACAGCCAACGGCAGGGAATTGGACGATCCAAAGGTTATCCCCCTAGGTTGAAGTAAAGGAATGTATAGTTCTGTTCGACGCAAATGATAAATTTCATGAATTAAAATTGCGCTGTGGTGCATCTGCATTGAGTTTTGTTGCACATAGAAATCAATTCGCACCAAATTCGATCTAGACAGGCCCTCAATCCCTCCCCGTCCCAAAGCCGCCCTGAAGCCGACTATGAGGATGGACCTGGATTCATTTACAATACAGCCCGAAACCACTGAATCAAATCAATTGATGACGATGGCGGCCAGCTCTCTTTAGGGGCTTAACGCGATCGCATAGAGTAGCGTATCTACTTACACCGACCAGGGGCGCTGATGTTGAAAATTTACGGGGGGGCTCGCAGTCAAGCTGCGATTATCCGATGGTATCTGGAGGAATTGAGGGTTCCTTACGAATTTATCCTCATTGATTTACAAATAGGGCAACAGCAACACCCCGATTTTCTAGCAATTAACCCCTTTGGAAAAGTGCCAACCATTGTGGATGAGGGCTTTAAGCTCTGGGAGTCTGGAGCCATTCTGCTTTACCTGGCGGAGAAATATGACACCGTCGCCGCTACCCCGGAAAAACGGGCGAAGCTAGCCCAGTGGATTCTTTTTACGATGACCACCCTCAAGCGGGTTCTGTATCGAACAAACGAACCAGGGGAAAAGGAGTCCCGACTGATTTCCGCCCTCAATCAATATTTGGAGTCCCATTCCTTTTTGATGGACAAGCAGTTCAGCGCCGCAGATGTGGCCATGGGCGCCCAATTCGCTTATATCCTCTTTCGCCTGAATATTGATTACCGGCAAGAGATAGAATACGCTGCGATCGCCGCTTATTTTCGCCAGCTGACTGAACGTCCCGCATTTCAGAAAACCTTTGGGGCTCGGCTGCCGGTCTATCAATAAGTAGGACGTTCAATCGGCCGTTAATTGGGTTCGCCATAGCCGCCGCCGCCTGGGGTTTCAATCACAAACACATCCCCGGAGTTCATATCCGCGATCGCTTGCCCCCTTAGCTCCTCAACCGATCCCTGGGTGCGTTCCACAGCATTGCGGCCCACCGCCCCAGGCGCACCGCCCGCCAGTCCAAAGGGCGGGGTTTGCCGATGTCCCGACAGAATCGCCGCCGTCATCGGCTCCCGAAATTGGATGCGGCGGATAATCCCATTGCCGCCGCAATGACGCCCCTGTCCACCGCTATGGGGGCGGATAGCAAATTTTTCTAGTAAAACGGGAAAACGCCATTCCAGCACCTCCGGATCCGTCAGGCGAGAGTTGGTCATGTGGGTATGAACCGCATCCGTTCCGTCATAACTAGGCCCTGCCCCAGAACCGCCGCAAATGGTTTCGTAATATTGATAGCGTTCATTGCCAAAGGTGAAGTTGTTCATCGTCCCCTGGGACGCCGCCATGACGTTCAGCGCGCCATACAAAGCATCGGTAATCGCTTGAGACGTCTCCACATTGCCCGCCACCACCGCCGCCGGATAATGCGGGTTCAGCATACAGCCCTCTGGAATGACAATTGCCAACGGTTTGAGGCAGCCTGCATTCAAGGGAATCGTGTCATCCACCAGGGTGCGGAAAACATAGAGCACGGCGGCCTTACACACCGCGGCGGGGGCATTAAAATTAGTGGCCTGCTGCGGAGAAGAGCCGCCGAAATCAATTTTGGCGCTGCGGTTCTGTCGGTCAATGGTAATCGTCACCTGGATTTGACTGCCATCGTCCAGTGAATAGGTAAACGCCCCATCCTGCAGCACATCGATCACCCGGCGCACCGATTCCTCCGCATTATCCTGCACATGCTGCATATAGGCCTGGACCGTCGCCAAGCCATAATGCGCCGCCATTTTGTGCAACTCTTGCACCCCCTTTTCATTGGCGGCAATTTGCGCTTGCAGATCCGCAATATTTTGCACTGGATTCCTTACCGGGTAAGGGGCCGACGTTAGTAACTCCAGCAGCTCCGCCTCCCGAAAATGGCCCCGGTCCACCAGCTGAAAGTTATCAATCAGCACCCCTTCCTGATCAATGGCGGTGCTGTTCGGCGGCATCGACCCCGGCGTAATTCCCCCAATATCGGCATGGTGCCCCCGCGAAGCCACATAAAACAGGGGCGTGGCGGCGGTTTGTGGTAGAGACGTTGCATGCAACGTCTCTACCACAAACACCGGCGTAATGACCGTTACATCCGGTAAATGGGTGCCCCCGTTATAGGGATTATTCAGGATATAGACATCCCCCGGCTTGAGTCCATCGCCACAATCCTCAATCAGCGTCCGGACACTTTCCCCCATCGACCCCAAATGCACCGGAATATGGGGAGCATTCGCAACCAGCCCCCCCCCTTGGTCAAAAATCGCGCACGAGAAATCCAACCGCTCCTTGATATTGACCGAATAACTCGTTTTTTGCAGCGTAAACCCCATCTGCTCCGCGATCGCCATAAACAGATTATTGAAAATCTCCAACATCACCGGATCAGGGGCGGATTTTAGATTTTGGATTTTGGATTTTGGATTTTGGAATTCATCCTCCCCTGCCCCCTTCTGCGCCCTATCATCCTCTCCCTGATATTCTGGAGACGCAAAATTGTGCGTCTCTACATAATCCTCCCCATCTCCCCCATCCTCCCCATCTCCCCATCTCCCCATCTCCCCATCTCCCGCCCGCCCTATCTTCCTCAAAACCAAATGCCCCCGCTCCGTCACCTCCACGCGCCAACCCGGTTCAATCACATTCGTCCCCGTGGCTTCTATCACAATCGCAGGGCCAGTGATGGCGTCGCCGGGTTGGAGGCGATCGCGCTGAAAGATCGAGGTCTCTCTCCAGGCGGCGGCGGTGTAAACAGAGACGGTGGCCAAGGGGCGGGGCGGGGCTGGCGCCTGTTTTGGCTGGACGGGTTCTTCGGGGACGGAGGTCTTGCCAATCACTTCAACTGAAACAGCCTCGGCGATTAGGGCTTTTTCGGGCATGATGAAGCCATAGCGCTGTTGGTGAGCCTGCTCAAACTGGGTTTTCATGCCGGTGATGGCGTTAAAATCAACCACCAGGGCTGAATCTGTGCCGTCGTAGCGCAGATGTACTTTCTGCAGGATTTCAATTCGGGATTCTGCAACCCCTTGGCGCAAAATATCCGCTTTGCCGTCGGCGGTCAGAGCGGTTAATTGGATCGCCAGTTCAGGGATAAGGTCGGGGGTTAAGGGGGCTTCAACCGCCTTTTCCCGCAACTCCCGCAAGTCCGCCAGTCCCATGCCATAGGCTGACAGCACGCCGGCATAGGGATGGATAAAGATCTGGTTGACGCCCAGCGAATCGGCGATTTGGCAGGCGTGTTGACCGCCCGCAGCCCCAAAGCAACAGAGGGTGTATTCAGAAACGTCATGGCCTTGCTGCACCGAGATTTTTTTGATGGCGTTGGCCATATTGTCCACCGCGATCGCTAAAAACCCCGCCGCCACCTGTTCTGGCGTCCGCTGATCGCCCGTTTCAGCCTGAATCCGCGCCGCCAATTCCTCAAATCGCCGCTGCACGATCGCGCCATCCAGGGGCAAATTCCCGTCCGGCCCAAACACCTTAGGAAAAAAGTCCGGCTGCAGCTTCCCCACCATGACATTGCAGTCCGTCACCGTCAGCGGGCCGCCCTGTCGATAACAAACGGGTCCAGGATTGGCTCCAGCCGACTCCGGCCCCACCCGATAACGCGCCCCATCGAAGGTGAGAATCGAGCCCCCACCCGCCGCCACCGTGTAGATGGACATCATCGGCGCCCGCAGCCGCACCCCCGCCACTTCAGTCTCAAACGTCCGCTCATACTCCCCTGCATAGTGGGACACATCCGTAGACGTGCCCCCCATGTCAAACCCAATGATTTTGTCAAACCCGGCGATCGCACTCGCCTGCACCGCCCCAACCACGCCCCCCGCTGGTCCCGAGAGGATGCTGTCCTTACCCTGGAATAAATGGGCGTCGGTAAGGCCCCCGTTGGATTGCATAAACATTAGTTTGGGTGGATGGGTGGATGGGTGGATGGGTGGATGGGTGGATGGGTGATCTGAATTTTGGATTTTGGATTTTAGATTTTGGATTGGCTTCCCCTCTCCCCCAGACGCAATATATTTCGTCTCTACACCAACGATCCCATCCTCCCTATCTTCCCTATCTTCCCCAGACGCAATATATTGCGTCTCTACACGAGGTATCCCATCCTCCCCTGCCCCCCCTGCTCCCCCTGCTCCCTGCTCCAACTCCGCTGCAATCCGATCCACATACCGTCGCAAGATGGGTGAAAGATACGCGTCCATCACCGTTGTATCCCCTCGGCTGACGAGTTTCATCAGGGGGCTGACTTGGTGGGAGACGGAGATTTGGGTGAAGCCGATTTGGCGGGCGATCGCGGCGACTTGGTTTTCGTGGTCGGGGTAGCGGTAGCCATGCATCAGGACAATGGCGCAGGCGCGAATGCCGTCGTCATAAGCGGCTTGGAGGGCGGTGATTAATCGCTTTTCAGCATCCGGCGCAATCGAAAGTAATTCTTCTCCCTGAGCGCTATAGCGTTCTTCTACCTCAACCACCTGTTCGTAGAGCATTTCTGGCAAAACGATGCGGCGGGCAAAGATATCCGGGCGGTTTTGATAGCCGATGCGGAGGGCGTCTCGGAAACCTTGGGTGGTGATCAACAGCGTGCGATCGCCCTTACGTTCCAGTAGGGCGTTGGTGGCCACCGTCGTGCCCATCTTTATCACCCCGATCTGCTCCGCCGGAATAGGCTCGTCTGACCCAATCCCCATCAAATCTCGAATCCCCTGCAGCGGCGCATCCCGATACCGCTCAGGGTTCTCCGACAACAGTTTATGAATAGTCAAAGCGCCATCCGGCCGCTGGGCCACAACATCGGTAAACGTACCGCCTCGGTCAATCCAAAACTGCCAGCGCTGATCGGGGCAAGGAAGGGTAGACATAGCATCCACATCTAGGGAAGTTCTTAATCCATTTTATGGATAGAAGGTCCCTTAGATTTTACGGAGTGAAGGTGAGGGAGGCATTGCCGTCTGCGGCGATCGCATTAACTGATTGGAGAAGTTCCTGAGTTGTCTGATCCGCAATGCCATTGGCAGGCAGTCTATGTTTTTGCTGAAAGTCAATGACTGCTTGTCGGGTGTCTAAGCCAAAGTAGCCATCAGCGGCTTTAGCGGCGGGTAAATAGCCCAAGGCTTTGAGTCGGCGTTGCAAATCAACCACCTCTACTCCCTGACTTTCAAGCTGGAGAACTGTGGTGATCGGCCTGTCGGAGGAGACAGCATTGGCGCTATAGAGAATTTGGAATGTTTGAGGTCCGGCGGCGCCATCGCCAAACAACCGATTCCTCTGTTGAAACTCGATGACGGCCTGTTCGGTTTCTGGGCCATAAAACCCATTGGCTAAGAAGTTGGCGGATAGGTAATTTAACTCTTTGAGGCGATTTTGCAATCTGGTTACCTCAGGGCCAGATTGGTTAAGCCGTAGCACCATAGAGGGCAGGAGTTCTACCGCCGAAACCGCCCGCATATCGTCATAGAGAATGGCGAGAGTTTCTGGGTCTGCGATACCGCTAACGGCTAAACCATTCTGTTGTTGAAACTGACGAACCGCATCTAGGGTGGTCGAGAAATATCGACCCGTAGTAGTCGCGTCTGACGGGAAATAGCCCAAAACTCTGAGGCGATTTTGAAGTCTGACCACTTCAGGCCCGGTATCGCCAAATGTTAATCGATTAGCTGGCGCGATTTGGCTGAATGGGATAGCGCTAGCGCTCTGGATAGCCGCTCGGGTTTGGGGGTCGGCAATTCCGTTGGCGACTAAATTATTCCGTTGTTGAAAGTCTTTCACGGCTTGTTCCGTGGTTGTACCATAGAGTCCGGTAGACAGCTGATTGGCGGGAAAATAGCCGAGGTTTCTAAGGCGGTTTTGCAGCTGGGTCACTTCGTTTCCTGAACTGCCACGCTCCAATGTAGCCGTTGAAACGATTGGGGCTGGCCCGACGCCGCCTGCCTCCAAAACCGCTAAGGTCTGAGGGCCAGCAATTCCATCCACCACGAGTTCATTTCTCTGTTGAAATGCTCTCACGGCGTCTTCAGTGACTGCGCCGTACAATCCCGTAACTGCTTGGTTGACGGGGAAATAGCCTAACTCTCGGAGGCGGTTTTGCAGACTAACCACCTCGGCCCCGTCACTACCGCGTTGCAAGAATCCTCCAGTGGGTCTGGGCGCAGGGAGGGGGGCCGGTCCCGGGCTCCCCCCATACCGGATTAAATTTCCCGAAACCCAACTACCGTCCACCAACTGAACCCAACCGTTATTCTGACGACCGGATAGTTCAATTCGAGAGCCGTCATTAAGCGAACCTACCACGCCATCTCGAAGGCTTGATCCTGAGCGTTTATTCAATCGATAACCGCCAGTTGCAACATAGGCGACTTGGGCGACTTGCCCGCCTTGCCCACCTTGTCCAACTTGCCCGCCTTGCCCGCCTTGGCTGGAACGAACATAGTTGCCAGCCACCCAACTGCCGTCGCTTAACTGCACCCAGCCATTCTCTGTGCGATCGCTGATATCGATCTGTTGACCATCCGCCAAGACATTTACCCAGGCATAGCCCACGCCTGGACCGGAACGCACATTCAAACGATAGCCATTAGTGGCCACATAAGCTGTTCTTGCAATTGCTGCATCGCTCAAAATGGCCAACGCCATAACTGTGGTCACAAAGCTAACCCAGGCGGAACTGGGCAGGTTCCATTGATCGAAACGCCTAATTGCATAGGCGTCTGAATTAGCAATGGATTCTTCGTAGGCGAGGTAGTGGTGAGTGAAAGCTAACAGTTCCATCTTCTCTTTGGCTCTGGCGCGTTAACGATAAAATGCTCAGATTCCTGATTTGATTCTGATATCTACATGTTAGCTTCCCCTATTTACTAGGCGCTGTATTACCCCAGTTTTCTTAAGCACGTAAAGACTCAACCACCACACTACTCCCCATCAAACAAAACGCAATCACGCCGAGTCTCCAGAACCATTGCCCCACCATATTGAACAGAATTTCAATTGTTTGAAAACCGCTAAAGATAGGTGTCATCAAACAAACCACTACAAAGCTGAATAAGGCCAATAGAAGAAACTTGATGACCTTTGTGGTGAATATGAATAACCATGTTCTATTGCGTAGTCTTCTCATCAGAACCTCTCCGCACTCAATTTAGGGCTCAGTCAACGTTTCTTGGCTGTGTCTTCACAAAAGAGAACCCATACAATAAGGAATTTCCCTGAAAAACAAATCAGGAGCCAGGAAGCAGGATACAGCTATTGACAGACTATTGTTACGGACATTGTTATTACGGACATTATTAATGTCCTTTTGCAATGGGAATAAGTAGTGACGATTTTTAAGAGACAGCCAGATCTTTAGGAACTCGATTAGATTTAGTCGTCATTTGCTAAGAGCACAAGAAGAGCTGAACCTTGATTTCTGGCTCCTAGATTAGATTCCTGGGTTCTTCCCCAGCCATTAAAGTTATGGCTTATGTGGGTATCCTCAGTAGTTGCTGATGAATTTGAGATCAGTCATTTTCAGTTAAGAGAATGGGAGCAGAATGAAGCATAAAAAGCAAAGTCTAAGAGCCTAACCAATTGCGAAAAATTAGCACTTAATCACCTCTATCCTTTTCCTTTAATCTTCACTTCTCTCCTCAATTTCTCTCTATAAATGAGTGACTTAACCAACTGGATTTGTGACAAAAGGTTGAACAAGCAGGGTTAATCCTTGCCGCCCTAATACAGACACGGCGCTCTCCACTTCAGCGATGAAGGGCGTGTCCGCAGAGTACAGTTTGGCAGGCCAATAGGTGCCTTCAAAGTAGACCCGTCCTTGATGATCAGGCGCGATTGCCTGATCAACCTTGCCTAAACCAGGCTTTTCGAACAGCTCTACAGCAGACATGAGATCCATAGGGCATTCTCCTTTTTACTGAGCTGAACAACTGATTTCAGTGATGAGTTTCGCATCAGCTGATGCTAGAGAAATTCCGGAAGTTTAGATCTAAACTTTACACATTTCCTTGGGATATTCCGGAAAAGTGTGTGACAGATATCGTTTTGGACGTTAAAACTTTTGTAACAACGGAGGAGGGTGCATAACTTAACACGGGAATTTTCCTTAAAAGAAGACAGGAGATAGGAGTCAGGAGTCAGGAGTTAGAGGACTCGCATCATTTTTCTAAACCTATGAACCTATTTGAGCTGGTCAGACAAGGCGAACTGACTTCCTTGAAGGCGGCCCTGGCCAATGGAGCGGCCCCCGATCCCCGCAATGACTTTGGCGAGACCCCGCTGATCGTTGCGGCTGGCGCGGGGGCAAACGCAATGGTAGAGGCGCTGTTGGATGCGGGAGCCAATGTCAATCTAGCCAATGATTTCGGGTTTGACGCCCTGAGTAGCGCACTTTGGGAGAACCATATAGCTTTGGCCAGGCAATTGGTCGCCCGAGGCGCTGAGGTTAGCATCGAGTGCGCCGCCGCCCTAGGCGACTTAGCAAGCCTCGATCGGGAATGGCGAACCACATCTCAAATTGAAGCGCTGATCGGCGCCTACTTAAGCGCCTGTCGCACTGGACAAACTGAGGTAGTGCGCTGGTTTCTAGACCTTGGCATGCCCGTTGATTTGCATCCTAGCGGGGAAGAATGGGGCGGAATCGGGTGTCCGGGATTGCACCACGCCGCCGTCAATGGCCAAACCGAAGTCGTCCAGTTGTTACTGGAGAGAGGGTCGGATGTGACCCTAGTCGATGACGCCCACGGTAGTCAGGCCTTGGCTTGGGCGGCGAGTGCAGGAAAGGAGGCGATCGCGCTTATTTTGCTAGACGCCGGTTCAGACCTTTCTCACCAAAACAGACACGGTTTGACGGCGGTGGATCTAGCCCGAGACAATGGGTTTGAACAACTGGCAGAACGTCTAGACGCTTAATTCTATGGGGGACTATCGACTCAAGTGGAGCATTGTCTTTGGGGCAAAAAGACAGGAGAGTAGATGGGATGTAATGTATCTGCAGATCCCTAACAGCGTTGACGCTAGCGCATGATGAACTCCTGGTTGGCCTTTATCGGAATTGGAATCGGAATTGGATTGCCAAAGTTCCTTTCAGTCACTCTGGCGGTGTTGCTGAGTCTTGTTATTATTCTCACGGGTCTACTGGTTGCAGGACTCTCTTACCTCCGATTCTCCAAACTCATTGAGTCCTTAACGGCTCAGCTTCTTTCGACTGAAATTAAGGAAATTTACCAAAAGGTCATCAAACCTCATCAGCTCTGGTTAACCTGGACAGGTGTCTTTGGGGTGCTTGATCTAATCGCATTGGCGGTTTTAGCCCCCAACCGGTTGATATTTGTGGAATTTCCACTCGGGTTGCTGCTAGCCTTTAATACTTCATTTTTAGGCTTTAAACTCATCACCAAATTATTTGACAGTTATTTGCTACAGGCGGCGCTTAAGGACGAGCGAAAAATCAATAGCGAATTACTGGCGCTAGCCGAATTTGTCACCAAGATGACGCTGGTCTTAATTGTGGTTTTTCTGTTTGCTCAGACCCATCAGATTAATCTTGTAGGCCTAGTGGCCAGTTTGGGGGTTGGCGGCGTCGCCATCGCCATCGCCTCCCAGAAAGTCATTGAGCAGATCCTCTGGAGCGTCGTCCTCTACATCGATCAACCGTTTACCGTAGATGACTATATCCATCTACCGGATCGCACCTTGGGGAGAGTTGAATCCGTGGGGTGGCGCTCCACCAAGATTCGGCTTTCTGGAAAAAATACCCTCATGATTGTGCCTAACAGCAATCTAGCCCAGTTCAGCATCGAAAATCTGAGTCGGGCGGGGCGGGTAATTTCAATGGTAAACTTATCTTTCTTTAGAGCATTATCCAATGAGGAGAAGGCATTAATTCAACAACTCATCCTCGGAAGCACAAGCGATATCTTGGGCATTGATCATCAACTAACACAGGTCACCTTTCAAGATTTAGTGGATAAATCTGGCCAGAATTATATTCAAGCTCAAGTCATCTTCTTCATCTTGGGCGCGACAGAAACCTCTATGGAACTTCGGAAAGGCTTGCTTGAAATTGCCCGAGAAAATATCGTTAAGCGATTACAAAACTATGGAATTACCTTCAATTTTGAGGAGAGTATTGTTGACGTCACCCAGCCGATGAATATCTGATGATATGGCAAATTATGTGGGCGCTTCCAGGGCAAATCCAAATTGACCAGGAAATACTCCGCTATGTCTTGGAATTAGTAGCCAGATTGGGGATATTTTCCTTGGCGGCGATAGTCTCTCCGTTTGTGGGACGATATCTTCCTCAGTTGCTACGATATCTCCTCCACTGGGTGGATCGCCATGTGGAAATCGACGCTAAGGAGACTTATGCGCAACTAATTGAGCCGTTTCAAAATTCATTGACGCTCACTGGCATCTTTCTCTTTCTCGCCCTCTTTTTGAATTTGCTCATCAAATATGAGGACCTTCATAGATTTTTAGGATTTTTTATTTACTTTGCTTTGTCTGTCGGGATTATCTGGTTTTCTTCAACCATTGGCCGACAAATCATTCGTCGATTTCTGATTGGTTTAGTCCAACGTTGGTTTGGGGAAGTCAATGAAGTCGTTCTCATTTTTGAGACGCTTATTTATGCGTTGATTTTCCTGTCGGCTTTGATCATTTTCGCCATAGGCCTCAGGGTGAATCTGATTGCCCTTGGGGCCAGTTTAGGGCTGCTGGGGGGCGCGATCGCATTTGGCGCTCAACAAACCCTTGAACGGCTGTTTGGCACCTTAGAACTCTATCTGGATCGTCCCTATGCGCCGGGAGAATATATCCGGGTCACCTTCAATCCATTTTCGGAAGATATGTATGGTCGAGTTGAATCCATTGGCTTGCGTTCCACCAAAATTCGCATGGTCGCCCAGAACACCATGATGATTGTCCCCAACTCCCTCATGGCCAGTAAGAATATTGAAAATATTAGTCGGGGCAAAAAAATTATGGCGATGCTGTGTCTTGACTTTATGAAACAGCTCAAAGCCGGTGAACAAGCCTTAGTCGAGCAAGTTATCCAGGAGGCGAGTCAAGTTTTCTGGGGGTTTGATAAGGCCAGTACGCGAATTCAGTTCTGCCCGTCGGAGAGTGGCTTGGGCTCCCGCGCTCGGATAATTTTTTTCATTTCAAGCACGAGTGAAAATTCTCTGGGCCTCCGCAAACGACTCTTAGAACTCGCGAATGATGAGATCGCTAGAAAATTGGACGCTTATAACCTCAGGTTTATGGTTCCGGAACCCACCGTTTATGTCGATTCGCCTATGTCCATCTAATCCCCATCTAACCGCCATCTAACCACCATCCAACCGCACCTTATGATTAATCAATGGCCATGAATCAAAATCCTCTTGATAGATTTCGTCAGCCCGGTTCCCGGAGATAGGACGCTATGGATGCGCAACCACCCTTAGAACAGAGCCTGGAAAAACCAGGTCCCAATCAAGTAAACGAGAACCTTCCTGATACGCTGGAGGAACAGTACCTCAACCTCAAGCTTGAGGTCGAGCAACTTTACAGGAAGATTGATCGCTTTCGGGGATTATTCCAAACCTTAATCAGTGGTTTGGTCATTGCAATTGTGATCGCCATTGGTATTTCGGGTTGGTTTGCCTATCGCCTCCTAGTGCAAGAACAAATTGCCCAACGAGAAGCAGACCAAGCGGCGGCTATCGCCGATGAAATGCGAGAAAAGATTGAACAGTTGGAGACTAAACTCCAGCGTCAAGATGAACAATGGCAGCGCTTCAGACAAGAAATCCCTGATGAGCTGACCACATTGACAGATAGCGTTCAGTCCAATCAACGGCAATTGGAGCTATTGCGCGATCGCGTGAAAAAAATCGAAACTGAGGAACCCACCCAAGAAACTCCTGAATAATCTAGGAATCCCAAACGCCTTTACAGAAAACAATGTCTTCATTTGTTGGCCATAGCCTCATCGCTTTGACGATAGGGACAGCGTCTAATCACAGTAAAACGGTCTCCCTCCGGCGTTATCGCCTCCTGTGGCTAAGCTGGTTGACTATTGTCGCCCTTGCTCCAGATTTAGATTACATTCTGTCGTTTCTACACCCCAGTTCCCATCAAGGCTTACGAATTACCCACTCTTTGTTTGCTTGCCAGCTCCTACCGATACTGACCCTAATTTTTCTGAGATATACCTGTAAACCTGATTTTTGGACCTCAGGACGCCAAGTCGTGTTAGCAGGGCTCTCCCATATCGGGTTAGATCTTTTAGTGGGCGTCACCGCCTTACCATTACTTTGGCCGCTCAGCAATCAGGTCTTTAAACTGCCGTTTGGCCTCCTTCCCAGCGCCGGTAAACTGAGCTTATTGAACTATTATCTTTACTCCAATTTAGCCATTGAGTTGGGAGCCCTAGCCCCATTATGTTTCTGTGGATATTTCCTCACATCACCCCAAAAAATAACGTGGAAGGGATGGCTCACCGTCAGCTTGCTCCTTCTGACATCAGTGCGCTGCCTGTACTGGGCCTATCACCTCAGCCGATAGATATATGGACTGTGCGATCGCACAGTCCGAAGCGCCGCCCCTCCGCCACGCTGGTCAGTAGGTGACGGAGAAGAAAGACGAATCCCAAAATCCTTACGCAGGTCACATAATCGCTGATCCAAATACAGCCGATAGTCTTCAGCTGGCCAGCGACGCTTCATCCGCAGTGCTCGAAAGAGAGTGATAATGATTCGCGGCACACTGTAAAACCACATTTTGAGTAACCGACCATGGCCAATTTTCGCCAGGACTTGGCGATGGTCGTCATGCATATTCACACGGCCCATGTCTCGCACACTCATCGTTGTGCCAAACAGAGTCCACACATGGGCAATAATCTCGCCCGCCAGGTTGGTTGGACAACCAAACAACACATGAATAGCGTCATGGACCTCAATGTCATCAACCAATTCGGGGGCCACATTTTCCGCTGCATCAGCCTCCGCGCCCTCAGCCACGCGCAGCTCCCAAATACCTTCGAGTAGCGTCTGAGTTGATCGTGGATTCAAGTATTCAAGTGTCTTCACCAGATTTCTCCCTTCTCGATCTGACTTGATAATCGTCTCAATCAACCTATGTGAATATCCTCAAACCTACATTCTTCCCATCCACCCATCTACCCATCCACCCATCCATCCATCTACCCATCCACCTGTCTGTAACCTTTTGCCAGGTCTTAAATTTATGCGAATCCCCTAAGTCTCAATCGGCGCATCGGATATGCGACTCCACTCATTCCATGACCCATCATAGTTACGAACCCGGGGATAGCCCAGTAAATATTTCAAAACAAACCAGGTATAGCCCGATCGCCCTCCAATTGCACAGTAGGGGAACACTTCTTTATCAGCCGTTACCCCCTTGCTCTGATATAGCCCCTGTAATTGCTCAAATGATTTAAAGGTTCCCGACTCATTCAGGGTGAGGAGATGTTCAATATGAATCGCTCCAGGAATATGTCCAGCCCGCTCCTCGCCTTCTGGCGGTTTCATCAGGAACTGTTCGCCTCGATACTCTTGAATCGTACGAACATCAACCAATATCTGCTCTGGGTGATCTTCTGGGTGATCTAAGGACGCGTAAACCTCTTCATACGAGACCCGCAACGTGGCGTCAAGGGAATTTGCACAGTACTGAGTCGGAGCGTAGGTGGATATTTCCGCGGTCACGGGTCGCCCATCCGCTATCCACTTTTGATGTCCGCCGTTTAGAACCCGGACATCTGGATGTCCAAACAACTTCAATAGCCAAAAGATCCAGGCGCCGGTTCCAGGATAACTGCCGTAGGCGACAACCGTTGTCTCATTTGTAACGCCAGACCGGGAGAGCAGATTTGCGATCGCCCCCGGGTCAAGATTGATCCGCAAATCGGGCCGGAGCAAATCCGAAAAGATATTCCAGAACACAGCGCCGGGAATATGGGCGTCTCGATAGGGCTCTGGACTCATATCGACTTCTACAATCCGGAGATTGGAATCATGCAAATGTTCGGCAAGCCATTGGGTATCAACTAAAACTTCAGGATGAGCATAATCAGTCATGGTTCTCTCCTAATCATTAGGATGGGACTCACGCGTGTTTTGATGGGGTGTTCTTGCGCCGCCCAACCCGTTCAACAACGCTGAACTTAGGTTAAGATTGAGTGCTTTCCTGCGCCTAGACCTCGATCGGGTACACTTTTTACTTGAACGCATTTGCACGTTCCCTTTGACGCCCAATGTTGTGTTGCTGAAAGTAGGGCGGTCACGATTTTTTATAGTGTGTCAATGGGCGCTTTCTAAGCTGTCCTGTTAGTTAACGACACCTTATTTCGGGCTCCAACTTAAAGCGTGACAATCCAGTAGAGCAAGTAATACAGAAGCGTTCCTTAGATATCCTGGCTGTGACTTTGCAAACTTAACTGATGTGCAAACTTAACTTAACGGATCCAGTTCAAAAACCTGTGCCATGATAAACCTATATTGAACCCAGCTTTTCCACCCCCATGAGCGAGTCTAAATACGACCTCACCCGAGTCCAAGTTCCCGCCAGCGATTTTAACCCAGGAAATCAGTTGCCGGGACGACCGTTTGTGGTTCAGGCGAAAACCCAATCCTCAAAATCGTCTAACTCAAGCCGGTCCGTAACCCGGATGCAACAATTAGACGCTGGGGTTCTACAAACTCTGAATATTCAAGCCAAGTTGTCGATTGGAGCCGTCGGAGACAAATACGAACAAGAAGCGGATCAGGTTGCCGCCCAAGTTGTGGACCACATCAACTCCCCACAAGTTCAGCAGCAATCCATCCAACGGGAGGAACTGCCTAAGGAGGAAGAAGAACTCCAGATGAAACCACTGGCTCAGGGTATCCAACGGGAGGAACTGCCTAAGGAGGAAGAAGAACTCCAGATGAAACCGCTGGCTCAGGGTATCCAACGGGAGGAACTGCCTAAGGAGGAAGAAGAACTCCAGATGAAACCACTGGCTCAGGGTATCCAACGGGAGGAGCTGCCTAAGGAGGAAGAAGAACTCCAGATGAAACCGCTAGTACAGCGGCAAATGGATCAGGGGGGTGTGGCGTCTGCAGATTTGGAAGCATCGCTGGAAACCGCTCGTGGCCGAGGGCAACCCCTGGGGGATGGAGTGCGAGCTCCAATGGAGCAAGCTTTTGGGGCGGATTTTAGCGGCGTCAGAGTGCATGCAGATGCGCAGTCAGACAGTTTGAATCAATCAATCCAAGCCCGGGCGTTTACGACGGGGCAAGACGTTTTCTTCCGGCAAGGGGAGTATCAGCCAGGAAGTCGAGGAGGGCAAGAGCTTCTCGCCCACGAACTCACCCATGTGGTGCAGCAGAATGGCGGGGCTGTACAACCTAAAGAGCAACGCTAGTAAGGCTGTAATATAACTGCTTCTTCTGATGCGTTAATAGAGGCTATGCCATGGGCGTAGCTGATTGGCTTTGAGATCCCTCCCCATCATAGACATTATCCTAAGCGAGGCTAGAATAGCACGGATGAACTATATGGCCTTGACATGACTGCTGAACGTAACGATTACGACAGTCCCTGGAAAGAGATTCTAGCGATCTACTTTGAAGAATTCATGACTGTCAGTCATCAACCTGGTGCGGTTTATTAATTGGTTGGTCTATTTACCGAAGGAATTGAAGGAAGATTTCTGGAGTTCGCTATTGACCTATCAGGAGGAGCAAAAGATGCGGTATGTCATGAGTATTGAACGCTTTGCGATGCAGTCGGGTGGTGGGCAGTGTAGGGTTTGGTATGGGGTGTTGGTAATTGACGCATAACGTGTCGCCCACCTTACCTGCTTTCTGTGGGCGAAGCCCACTCCCCTTGCCCGCCTCTAAATAGGCGCTCATGCAATGCCGCGACATCCTTGACCTAAGGATCATGATTGGAGCGACTTAGGTAAACACCTTAGATAACACATATTCCTTTGTAACCAGGGCTACTTCATTCTAATTGAGGCCTCTTTATAATCACCTTGCTTACTTTGCCAGAATAGAAAAGCTCTACATCCCCTAATCCCCTCTCCTAAGCTTGGGAGAAGAGGTCGCTAGATGTTCTTCCCCTCTCCCAAGCTTGGGAAAGGTGTCGAAATTGAAAGCTTGAATATAGAAAGCTTGAATATAGAAGGCATAGGTTTTACAGAGAATGCAATAGACCTGCCTCTGTAAGGGCGTGTAATTTAAGCCGGAACAATTCAGCAGAGAAGAAATCCAGAATCCATAATACAGAAGCTAGTCAAGCGCTGAATTCTGCCTTCTATCTTCTCCCCTAGGGAAATTTTCCCACCTTAAGTTGATAGCCATAATCACTAATTTTTCAGTAATCTCTGATTAGTCATACCAAACTGTCAATCAGAGAACCAGGAGACAAGCCCAAACAAAACGCTGATTAGGTTGTCGCAAAATCGTTGACCCCATTATCTCTTCGCAAATTCAGCAGCAATCCATCCAATGAAAAAAATACATGAAGGAAAAGATGCACTCCAGATGGAGCCGCTGGCTCAGAGTATCCACAGTCAATGGATACCTGACTGCTTATGTTTGCAGCCTAACAGTCAATATTAGAAGCAAATTAAATTGTCCTGATAGGATTGAATCGCCTATTCTCAGTTTTCTCAGATTTCCCTTAAACCCAGCTTATTAAGCCATCAGAGCGGCCTCAGAAGCAAAAGTCATGCTGGAAAGCAATTCCTGAGGTAAATCTCATGACAGATGCGAGAGAAAAAACACAACGCTATCGAGGCTTTGTCCTCACGGCTCAAGGCAAGCAGAAGCTACAGACGCAGATTCAGACCCTAGAGCAACAAACTCGGATGCGACAGACCCCCAAAACCATCGCAGAACAAGTACAGTTGCAGCATCCAGAAGGCATTCACCCGATGACCGTGAGAAAAGTTCTGAAGGGGGTGGGAGGCGTAGACAAAAGCTCCATTCAACGAATTTTTCAGACACTGAAATTGGAGTTGGAGCAAGCAGATTATGTTCACGCCAAACTTTGTCAGCAACCGGAGTTAAGCGAACCATCCGCCTCGCTGGTTCAATTCCAGTCCTTTCAGAATTGGGGGGAAGCTATAGACATTTCAGACTTCTGTGGCCGCACCCATGAGTTGACTCACCTCAAACAGCAAATTGTCAGTGAGCGTTGTCGTGTAATCTCCTTGCTGGGGATGGAAGGAACGGGCAAGACAGCGCTATCGGTCAAACTGGCGATGGAAGTCCAAGATGAGTTTGAGGCTGCGATTTGGAAATCTATCCGGCATGCGCCGACGGTACAGGAACTTTTGATCGATATTCTGCAATCTTTGGCGCCGTCGTCCCTCTCCCAGATAGAAACGTCCACTAGCTTCGACCAGTTAATCAGCCTATTGATTGAGCAATTTAAGCAGCGCCGATGCTTACTCGTACTCGATCAAATGGAGGCTATTCTGAAAAGTCTTACCGTTTCTGGGTACTATCGCGACGGCTATGAGAACTATGGAGACCTATTGAGGGTTTTAGCTGAAGTTCCCCATCAAAGCTGCCTGATGTTCACCAGTCGCGAGAAGCCAAGGGAGATCGGCATGCTGGAAGGTAAAAGAGTGCGGACAATGTACCTTAACGGATTGGAATTCACCGATAGTCAACAATTAATCGGGCATTTAGGCGAGTTTACTGGCTTGGAAAATGAGTGGAGACTCATCGTAGATTATTATGCAGGCAATCCATTGGCCTTAAAACTCGTCGCCAATCGAACCCGAGAATACTTGAACGGTGATTTTTCAAGATCTTTAGAAGAACTCAGAAAAGGCCGACTCATTTTCTGTGATCTGAAAGACTTAATTGACCGTCAACTGCAGCGATCATCCCCCTTAGAACAAGACATTCTGGTCCAACTGGCAACGTATTCAGGTTGGGTTTCGCTGACTCAATTGCAAGAAGATATGATTTCTCCTGAGTTGCAGCAAAATCTACTGGATGGCATGGATTCATTAAGGGGGCAATCGCTGATAGAGAAGCAAGACGATCAGTTCAGGCTAAGTCCGTTTGTGGGTGAGTATGTAAGGAAACATAGAATCCAAGGCGCTACCGAATCATCCAATTCCTTTCGGGTGAAAATAGCGCAACTCAACTGGTCAATCTCCCAATCCCCGGAATTATCCAGGGAATGAACGGCTATTGATGCACTAACTGACTATTGGGGAGTTGCGAGAAAATAAAATCCCAGTAAATGGCAGTGGATGGGTAGATGGGTGGATGGGTAGATGGGGTTTAATTTATCCGCAAATCCCTTGGCAGAGACCATAACGGTTTTTCGCTCCTCTCCGCCAAACAGGTATACACCCAACGGGAATTTCGAACAGTTACCCAAGTCTGAGCAACTCAACATCGAAGATCAGCGTGGCGTTTGGTGGAATCACTCCGCCTGCGCCCCGTTCGCCATATCCTAATTCAGGGGGAATGGTTAATTGCCGACGCCCCCCAACCCGCATGGTTGAAACGCCTTCATCCCAGCCTTTGATGACTTGCCCCACGCCAATGGTGAATGAGAAGGGGCGGTTGCGATCGCGAGAGCTATCGAATACGGAGCCATCTTCCAACTTCCCCGTATAGTGGACCGTCACCCGTTGACCTCGCTGGGGCATGGCGCCGACACCGACCACTTCGTCAATATACTGCAGACCGGATGGCGTTGTAATGGGCTCTTCCATAGCGGTTGCCTCCTCAGCATCGGATGTTTCGGGCATTAGATCAGCGGCGGACTGAGCGATCAGGGTCTCTGAATCGAGCTGCACTTCGGCTACAGTGACTGGATCAGGCGCATTCGCCGCGATCGCAGAACTACGCCCTCCGGTAAACTGAGCGACGAATAACACCGCGCAGCAAACAAACAAAACCCCTAAACTAACTAAAATCTCCCGCACAATTAATCCTCCCGCCTAAGCTATTTCTAATCAAGACTATCAGCGCCACAACTTATTTTCCAAATCTCGAACCTGACGCTCCAACCGATCGAGACGCCCTCGTAGTTCATCCATCTCAGCCTGCCGAGGAACGCCCAAATCCTGTAAAACATTGCGCAGCTGACGTTGCATCTGCTCTTCGAAAACTCCCTGGTCTAACTTGAGCTGAGCCATTAAATCCTCAGCAAAATTTTTCGCCTGGTCTGGATTCAGCCTACCGTCTTTGACCCACTCATCAGTCACCTCGCGCAACTTCTCGGCTACCAAAGAGGTTGTTCCAATGCCAATTAACAGTAACTGTCTAAGCAGGTTATTGGTGTCCATGTTGCTCTCCCGCAAAAAAAAGGAGGTAACCCTAAGGAAGGATTATCTCAGGTCTTTTCAGCCTACCGCTATATTCTGACAAAATTATCGCCCATCCCCTACTTAGCTCCCGGCAGCGCCCCAGTTCGAACGATCAACTCCCGTGTCCGTCCATTGCGGATAACGCCGAAAGTCAAATTGTCCCCTACGGATGTATTGGAGACGAGTTGTTGAACTTCATCCGCTGTCCTAATGGTTTGATTGTCAATGGCTTGGATGATATCTCCAGCTCTGAGACCGGCTTTGGCGGCTGGAGAGTTGGGGACTATCCGGACAATCAAGACGCCTTCCTCGACATCAATCCTGAAACCGCTGTTGGGATTGCGATTGATATCTCGCTTAATTTCAGCGTTAAGGGTCACCATCTGAATCCCGACAAAGGGATGATTCGCTTGACCAGTGGCGATCAGCTGGTCAGCAATTTCCAGCACCGTATTGATGGGAACAGCAAAGCCAATGCCTTGGGCCCCCTGAATAATGGCGGTATTCATACCGATGACATCGCCCTCTTCGTTGAGCAAGGGGCCACCTGAGTTGCCTGGATTGATGGCGGCGTCAGTTTGGATAAAGTCTACTCGCTTATCCGCTATACCAATGTCGCTGCTGGAACGGCCTGTGGCGCTAATAATGCCAGCAGTGACGGTATTGTCGAGGCCAAGGGGATTGCCAATGGCGATCGCCCACTGGCCGGGTTCAGCTTGGTCCGAGTCGCTAATCTTAACGGTGGGTAAATTGTCTGCATCAATTTTTATCACCGCGACATCGGTCACCGGGTCTTCTCCCAAGACTTTGCCTGGAAAGGACCGACCATCCTTAAGGGTGACTTGTACATCCGTCGCGCCGTCAATCACATGGGCATTGGTTAAAACGCGGCCGTCAGCTTTGGTGATAAAGCCAGACCCAAGCCCTCGTTGAATCCGCTCAGAGGGTTGATTCGGAATTTGTGAGCCAAAAAACCGCCTAAAAAAGGGGTCGTTGAAGATTTCAGGCATGGGTTGAGCAACCCGCCGGGAAGCGTCGATCCGGACCACGGCGGGTCCTGCTTTTTCGACCACCTGACTGATAAAGTTGGAGTCCCTAATCGTACCGGCATTGGCCGACTGAATTGCGGGGGGCTGAGAATTACCCTCTCCCTGGGCGGCGGGCAGCAGCGATGGGGATTGGGAATTCAAGGGTGAATTGTCCCCCCAAGCCAGATAGCTGCCCCCCACCGCCAAACCTGCCCCTAAAACCGCCCAGAGCAAACGAGTGAAGGTAACTTTAAGAGGTTGAGGCATTGTGTTTGACGCGTTTGGATCGTTTAAATTCTTCAACGGTGATGTTTATCGGTACAAGATAATCTATTTTATAATCACTCACCACAAGAAGGATTCAGATGTAAACATGCTGTGAACATTAACCGTTATGGTGATTGAGTGGCTTAAGTTTCGAGTAGCGCCTGAATTTCGAGAACTGTTTATCCAGAAAGATACGGACATTTGGACAACCGCTCTGGAGCGCTATCCAGGCTTCTTAGGTAAGATGGTGTGGATTGATCCCCATGATTCTGAGGAAATTGTACTGGTGATTCATTGGGCCACACGGGAAGAGTGGAAAGCCATTCCCCAAGCAGACTTGGATCAGATTGATCAGCGGTTCGCCCAAGCGATCGAATTTGACTATGAATGGGTTGAAGCCAAAGAGTATCAGGTGCGTCGGTTCCTCAAAACTCCTTGACTGGGTGTGCTTTTCGAAGACTTTAGAGACAGTCACAGAGCAGTACAACACAGGTGATAATTGTGATCGCTAAGTTAGGATACAGAATAAGGATCTATGTCGCATATCGCCCATGGCAGTCTGTCCCCATTGTCGCCAAACGGTTAAGAGTAACACCATCCGTTGTCCCTCCTGCGGCGTCGACCTGAAGGCCTATGGTCATCCAGGCATCCATTTATACAAGGCTGAGGACGGCGCCTTTCTCTGCCAAACCTGCGCCTATCATGCAGATGACACCTGCAATTTTCCTCAACGACCCAATGCTAAAGACTGCACCCTGTATCAGGATATCAACGCCCAGGAGCCGCCATCTTATCCCAAGCGATCGCAATTCGCCCTAGATAGATTTTGGTTTCAACGCAACGCTGGCTGGTTGATGATCGCAGGATTGTTAGGCATCAGTTTGCTGATCGCCCTTACTTGACAGCCATTCCGTGAATTTTGCTGAATCTAAACCACGTCTAACTTAAAACCTAGAGTTTTCTCCCCCTATGGCGCGCTAAACACATAAGCTAGAGAGTTGTGTTACATCCTGAAAGCCCTCATCCCCCAACCCCTTCTCCCTGAGGGAGAAGAGGAGCCAGATTCAAAGTCCCTCTCCCTCAGGGAGAAGGATTTAGGGTGAGGGCCAATACTATGGATCCCACCATGGATGTGGTTTAGGTCAACTTCTGCTTAAGATATTTGGAAAGTCAACGCTCACTTTAACTATTCCGGTTGGAACATCGGTAAGTCAAACCAGAAAGTGGTTCCGGTCCCAATCTCACTAATCACCCGAACCTGACTATTGTGATTGTCAATAATGTTTTTCACGATAGAAAGGCCCAGGCCAGTGCCTTCCAAGGTGTGTACTCGATTTTCCACCCGGAAGAATCGATCAAAAATACAGTCTTGATCCTCGGGCCCAATCCCAATCCCAGTATCGGAGACTTCAATCCTAATATTTTCAATCCCGTCTGGATTATCAACCCTTTTAGGAGACTTGTAGGCCCGAATCACGACCCGTCCACCCGCTTTCGTGAACTTCAGCGCGTTGCCCACCAGATTGCCAAACACCTGCAAGAGGAGATCATAGTTACCCAACACCGGCGGCAAATGCTGCTCAATATCTTGCTCTAACTCAATTTGCTTATCCCTCGCATTCAACCGGTGGGTACGCAGCGTTTGCTCAATGGGCTGAACGATATCGACATCATCAAAATGATCTTGACGAGTTGACTCCAAGCGGGACAAATCCAGCACATCATGCACTAATCGAGTCAACCGATCGGTTTCGTGATTAGCTGTCTCCAAAAACTCGCGCCGTTCAGACTCGTGCAAGTCTTCTCCATACTCATGGAGCGTTTCAATAAATGACTTGATGTTAAATAACGGAGTTCTAAGCTCGTGGGAAACATTGCTGATAAAGCGACTTTTGGCCTCATTCAGCGCGACTTCGCGAGTAATATCTTGCACCGTAATGGCGATCCCCTTAACCGTCTCGCGATATTGGTCAAGCACAGTCGTCAAGAGGATCCGCACCGTTCGATGGGTGGGCTCGTTCAAGGTGATGCGAAGTTCTAACCCTTCTGAATCTCTCGTCGCGACTTCATAGAGGGGACGAGTCAGCTGCAGCATCGCAGTCTTAGGAAGGTGCTCTAACACAGTCCCTCCAGACAGGTCTTGGCCCTCCCAACCAAAAAAGCGGCGCGCGGTGGGATTCACCAGCACCACTTGCATATCGCTGTCCAATAGAATCGCCCCATCGGCGATGGTGGAAACCAGGGTCTCTAACTTTGCCTTCTCCGCCGTCAGTTCTTCAATATTTTGAGCGTCATAGCGCTCCAGCCGCTCAGCCATTTCATTGAAGTTCAGAATTAATTCGCCCAGCTCCCCGCCCTTGGGTAAATCAATTCGCTGCTTAAAGTTGCCAGCCGCAATATTCTTAACGCCTAAAAGCAACTCTTTAATCGGTTTAGTGATAATCAGAGCATTAAAGACAGCGCCCAAAATCACCATCGCCCAAATCGAAATAAATACGGCGACCGTAACATCTCGAGTCAGGTGGGATGAAGCGACAACGGTGGGATTAGGGTTGATCCCCAAAGCCAACACCCCTAGATGCTTTTTTTCAAAATTGAGGGGAACAAAGACATCGGTCACCTCGCCTACCGGACTAATGTGCTGACGCACCATGGGTAAATCGTCATTTTTAACAAAGTCCTCAGGCAACTGCATGCGCCGCCGAATGGTGAGGGAATTTTTCACCGCCGCCTCAGAAAAGGGAATCCCGAAAAAGATCTCGCCCTCTTCATCGGCGTAAAGCATGTACCGGACGCTAGACGTACTTTTGTAGAAGCTGTAGGAAAACCGAGCAAGCTCCTCTCGATTATCCGTACTGATCATGGGGGCGACATTGGCCGCCAGCAAAAGCCCTAAATCACTGCCGAAACGCGTGTCATTCAATCGAGCATCCTGCTGGATGGTATTGACAGCCCAAAATGTCAACCCGCTCATAATGAGGGACACCACTAGGGTTGCTCCCGCCATTAGACGGGTTTGCAAGGTGAAATCTCCCCACCAACGGACAATCAAATCCCTGATTTTGGTCAGTAAATTGAACAAGGCCCTTCAGACTCAACCACTCACTGTGTCAAAATTATAAGAATTACTTCTATTTTCGCATGTTCCTTAAGAATTGCTCTATTTTCATTCGACCGCTCCCGGTCAATTAACCGCCAACTTAAGCTTTTCCGCTGCTTCCCAAAGGGCCGCTTAAGTCTTGAACCGCTTTCACTACCGTTTCACGGGTCGCTTCAGCCCCAAATCCCCACGCTAGCAGAATAAAGTAATCGCTCATAGGCGCAGCGCCAAAGGTGGGTTTCCGGCCATATAATTCATTCATGCCAACCCAGGATAGCAACGCGATCGCCACACCGCGACTGATCCAGCGAAACCATTGCAGTTGGGGCTTTAAAGTAGAAGTCGGAGCCTTGACCTGTTCGCTATAGCGCTTGACCGACGGAATGGGCGGAAGACGTTGGGGTTGGAAAATTTGAAGAGTTCCCCCCGCTTCTACATTATTTTCCGTTTCTAGGATCGCGGTTTCATCTTGCATCGCGGTGGAGGCGTTTTGCTGCTCAAGTTCTGCGAGCAGGGTCGTCAGTTCTTTCTCAGCTAAATCTCGCCATTGTTCAAACGCTTTAACCACTTCAGGAGACAAGCTATTCAGCCGCTGCTCCAGCATTGTACGTCTATCTTCCCAGAAGGGTCGACGGTCTTCCACTAATTCTGTTTCGTGGATGGCGATTTTCTCTAACCAGGTTTGACCTTGTGCATACCGCTCTATTTGCCAACGCAACTCATTCAGACGATCGAACAAGCGTTGGGGAGCCCCATAATAAGTCACCTGCCGCTCTACGTCTTCCAAATGGGTTTGAATAAATTGACCATAGAATTTATCTTGCATAGAGGATTGCTCAACTTCCTCTACCAGCTTTTTCTGATAGTTAATCAGGGAAATCCAGTCTTCTCGGCCTTTGCGCCACTGGGTCCAAATGTCCTGCGCTTCTAAAAACTTAGCGTTGGCCACTTCCCAGGTTTTATCGTTGAGGGCGGTCTCAACCTCAACTAGATAATCCTCAATCCGTTGTTTGAAGCGATTCGCCTGAGATTGCTCCTCTCCCCGCATTTGGGTCCGAAGGTGACTTAACCGGACAACTAACTCATCCCGGCGTAATCCACTAGATCGATAGCCAGAGACACTACTCCCCAAACCCACACCCACAACCAAAACAATAAACGGCAGCCAGATTGAATCCTTGATTTGAACCGTAAAGGGAACCGGGCGTTGTCCGCCATCATATCTAATTAGAAGGGAACCGCTAAATTCTCCACTGCCGGGAAACTGGGAAGAATCAATGGTCACCTCAATGGGGACAGCTTCATTCGCAGTGAGTTGTTGCTTGGACAAATTTACCTTAACCGCCTTAGCCGATAGGGCGGCCGAATGATCAGCTCGGTCCAAGTCTGACGGCACCACTTCTATGGCCTGAATATCATTATCTGTACTCAATCTAAGGGTCTTTGAGACTGAGGTATTTCGTTTAGTCGAGATGGTCAGACTTTCTGGGACAACTGCAATCTCTGCATAGGTAGGATAACTGAGCAAACATGAGCAAAATACGCCAGATAAGATTCCCCAGATAGCTTTCATAGCAATAATTTATTAATTAAATTGTTAGTTTTTCTAAAGCAGATACCCCTACAAGTCTTATAAGGTTTACGCCCTTTTACTGTGTAAGCAGGACTTAATGGCGTGTAATTTAAGCCAGGAAATATTAGTCAGAAAGGAAGCCCAGAGCCAGAATTCAGCCGTTAGACAAGAAGGAACTCTAACTCCTGACGCTTATATCCTGGGGTGCCAACTTAAAGCCAGACAATGCAGTAGAGAAGGAATACAGAAGTCATTCAGGAATTGGATTCTGACTCCTGGCTCCTGACTTCTTGCCCCGTCAGAACATCCCGGCTTAGGTCGATACCCAAATCCCCGGCTTCTCCCTCAGGAAAATTCTCGAACTAATTTGCTAAGCCGACTTAATTGCCGGAGCCCGTCCCTTTGACTCGATAGCCAATGTCCCGACGATAATAAGCCCCTTCGAATTCAATGCAAGAAACAGCGTTATAGGCATTAGAAATGGCCGCTTCGAAGGTGTCGCCAATCGCTGTAACTCCCAGTACCCGACCACCATTGGCCACCGTTTGTTCCCCTTGCTTCTTCGTTCCTGCATGAAAAACATAGGCCCCGGTGGATTCAGCCTGATCGATCCCAGTAATGGGCATTCCTTTTGAATAACTACCTGGATAGCCTTGCGCGGCTAACACAATGCAAGCCGCGGCCCCTGAACGCCAAGCAAGGGGAGGCAATGTCCCCAAGCGCTGTTGGGCGCAAGCCAGCATCACCTCTTCCAAAGGAGTTTCCAATAAGGGTAAGACTGCTTGGATTTCAGGATCGCCAAATCGACAGTTAAATTCCACCACTTTGGGGTCGCCCTGGGGGGTAATCATCAATCCTGCATAGAGAATCCCCCGATAGTCAATGCCTCGCTGTTGTAACGCCTCAATGGCGGGCTGTAAAACTTCGGTTTGAATCCGTTCCATCAAATCTGCGGTAATCACCGGGGTAGGGGCATAGGCTCCCATCCCCCCTGTATTAGCGCCAGTATCCCCTTCCCCAATTTGTTTATGATCTTGAGCAGGCGCGAGGGGACGAATGGTCAGACCATCCGTAACCGCTAAAACGGAGGCTTCCTGCCCCGATAGATATTCTTCAATCACAACCCGCTGTCCAGCGGCCCCAAACTGCCCGCCGAAGGCGGCCTCAACAGCAGATATAGCTTCCGAAAGGGTTGCGGCGACTGTCACCCCTTTACCGGCGGCTAACCCATCCGCCTTGACAACAATGGGGGCTCCCTTTGTTTGGAGATATTTAATGGCCGATTCAGCTTCCGAAAACACTTCAGCTTCAGCGGTAGGAATGCCGGCTTCTCGCATCAGGTCTTTGGACCAAGCCTTGCTCGACTCAATCTGAGCGCCTGCCTTAGTGGGACCAAACACGGTAATATTCCGCTCTGTCAGATAGTCGGCAATCCCCTCCGCTAAGGGTTGTTCAGGCCCAACCACCACCAAACCGATATTATTGACTAAAGCGAACCGGGCAATTCCCTCAAAGTCATCAACCGCCAACGGTAAATTGCGACAGCGTTCCAGTGCAGCAGTGCCGCCATTGCCTGGGACACAAATGATTTCAGTAATTCGCTTGGATTGCAGGAGCCTCCAAGCCAGGGCGTGTTCCCGTCCACCGCTACCAACCACCAAAGCTTTCACAGTCCCAATTACCCCTGATAAATCCCCAGCGCACCCCATTCTCCCATGATGTTGCAGATTCAGCTTAAAGATTTATGGGCTCCAACTTAAAGCGGGACAATCCAGTAGAGAAGGAATACAGGAGACAGAATCCAGTTCTTGACTGGATTCTGTCTCCTGTCTCCTGTATTCTTGCCCCGTCAGAATGTCCCGGCTTTAGTTGATACCCAGATTTATCCTTTGCCAAATCTTGCATTAATCCTATTCCATGCTGTCCTTTGCCCAAACACTATCCTTCAAACAAATTTGAACCGTTAGAGCTCACAGTGAGACTATAGAATGTCCTTGGGCTTACGATTAATTACCTAAATTCAAGGGATTTTAAAAATTACCGGATAGAGGCCCTAAATCTTCGATTATTAGTCTAAGACTCAAATTGATTCAACCCAGGAACCCCCCTCCAATTTGAAAATAGGGGAATTTACCACCGCAATGTTGATGTATATATTCTGGGATATCAGGCGTCATTAACCATGACAGAGCGTACGGGGTCACAGACTGAGGTTAGCACGGGCGGCTTACCCATTAGTACATTGCATTCCTCAGACGACGACAGCCACAAGTCTAAAGAACAGCTGCTGCTGGAATTAGCCGCTCTGCGTCAGCAGGTGAGCGGGTTTGAGGAGCGGGTGGAGCAGCATGAACTGCAGATCCAGAAGCTGACCGCGGAGAAAAAAGAATTTCAGCGTAAATTCGAGGAACAAACCGCCGCCCTGCGGGAATCGAATACGTCATTGGTCTCCGAAGTCGTAGAGCGCCGTCAGGTGGAAGAAGCCTTACGGGGGGCAAAAGACCAGTTGCAGGCAATTCTGGACGCCGTGCCCGGCATTGTTTCCTGGATCAGCTCAGATTTACGCTACCTCGGGGTCAATCGTTATCTGGCCGAAACTTTCAACATGCCGATGGACGCCTTCATCGGTCAGGACATTGGCTTTCTCCATACAGGGGGGAACTTTAACAAATTTATTCGGGGTTTCTTCGTAGATTCCCAGCAGGACGCCTATATTGAACTGCCTGCCCAAGTCGGCGGCATTGATCGCCGATTTCTGATCGTCGCCCAAAAGTATAACCATGGCCAGGCTGCTTTCCTAGTCGGCATCGATATCACCGAACGCACTCGGGCGGAAGAGGCGGTGCGGCAAGCGGAAGGAAAGTATCGAAATATTTTTGAGAATACCGTTGAGGGTATCTTTCAGACGACGCCTGATGGACGTTACCTCAGCGCTAACCCGGCGCTGGCGAGAATCTATGGCTATGACTCGCCAGAAGAAATGATGGCCAATATTACTAGCATTCAGCAGCAGCTTTATGTTGATTCCTCTCGGCGGGAAGAATTTACCCGGATATTGCGCCAGAAGGGATCGATCAAAGATTTTGAGTCTCAGATCTACCGTAGAGACGGCGGCGCCATCTGGATTTCTGAGAATGCTCGGGCGGTTTGGGATAGTGAAAATGAGCTGCTCTACTATGAGGGCACCGTTGAAGATATTACCGACCGTAAAGAGGCTGAAGCGGCGCTGCAACAAGCTAAAGAAGAATTAGAACAACGGGTGGCTCGGCGAACAGCTGCTTTGACGGAAGCTAATCAACGGTTACTGACTGAAATTCGGGAGCGTCACCGCATAGAAGATGCGCTGCGGGCCTCTGAGGCGGAACTCCGAGCCCTGTTTGCAGCGATGACGGATGTGATTACGGTTTTTGACGCAGAGGGACGCTACCTGAACATCGTCTCAACCAACTCAGAGTTACTCTACAGTCCCACCACTGAGCGCATAGGCCGAACCATCTACGATGTGTTGCCGCCCTATCAGTCAAGCCTATTCATGCGGCTGATTCAACAGGCGCTGAATACCAAGAAACCCGTCCGACTTCTGGAATACAGCTTACCCATCGGTGACTGGCAAGCCGAAGATCTGAGAGGCGGGGAAGCGGAACCGGATGATTTTGAAAATACGGCTTGGTACACCGCAATTATTTCCCCCATGCCAGATAACCGGGTGATCTGGGTGGCGCGAGATATTACGGAGCGGAGACGGGCGGATCTGGCCCTGCAGAAAGCAGAAGAAAAATACCGCAGCATTTTCGAAAACGTTGCTGAGGGAATCTTTCAAGCTGCGCCAGATGGAACCTATCTGAGCGTCAACCCCTCCCTGGCGCAGATGTATGGGTATCCTTCCACCACAGAAATGATCCACAAAGTCGAGCATATTGACCAGCTTTATGTGGATAAAGCGCGTCGCTTCGAACTGCTTGAAACCCTTCATAAGGAAGGCTCTGTTTTTGAGTTTGAGTCTCAAATTTACCGCGCCGATGGTTGGATTATTTGGATTTCTGAGAATATCCGAGTGGTGCGGGACAGTGAAGGCAAACTGCTTTACTACGAAGGAACGGTGGCGGATATCACCCAGCGTAAACAGGCTGAAGAAGCGCTCCGGGAAAGTCAGCGCGCCCTAGCGACACTGATGGGCAACCTGGCGGGTATGGCCTATCGTTGCATCCGGAATGAAGATGGAAATTGGGTAATTGAATTTGTCAGTGACGGCTGCTTTGAATTGACGGGCTATCAACCCAACCATCTGCTGAAGAAGCGGGGGGTTACTTTTAAAGAATTGACTCATTCGGACGATCGCGCCCTGGTGGAAACCGAAATTTGGTCTGCGATGAAGGAGCGCAATCCATTTCAGTTGACCTACCGCATTGTGACCGCCTCGGGAGAAGAAAAGTGGGTGTTGGAGAAAGGCGGCGGCGTCGTTTCCCCCACGGGGGAATTGATCGCGGTGGAAGGCTTTGTCACCGATATTACGGATCGCAAGCGGGCGGAGGAAGCCCTACTGATTGAGCAAGAAAAATCCGAGCGGTTGTTGCTCAACATTCTGCCCCAGTCGATCGCAGAGGAACTGAAGCAAAATCCGGGGGCGATCGCCTATCGCTTTGAAGAAGCCGCCATTTTATTCGCCGATATTGTCAATTTCACCACCTTATCGGCCTCCATTCCGCCTAGTCAGCTCGTTGACTTGCTGAACCGAATTTTTTCCACCTTCGACCAACTCGCCGAAAATCATGGCCTGGAAAAAATCAAGACGGTGGGGGACGCCTATATGGTGGTGGGCGGGCTGCCTAACCCAATGGACAATCATCTAGACGCGATCGCAGATATGGCCCTGGCAATGCAGCAAGCCATCATCAAATTCACCCGAGATGACGGTCGTCCCTTCTGCCTCCGCATCGGCGTCGCCATCGGCCCCGTAGTGGCGGGCGTCATCGGCATGAAAAAATTCTCCTATGACCTCTGGGGAGACGCGGTCAATGTCGCCAGCCGGATGGAGTCTCAAGGCGTCTCACAGCGGATCCAGGTCACTGCTGAAGTTCACGAACGGTTAAAGGATAAATTTGCCTTTACCAAACGAGGCGTCATCACAGTCAAGGGCAAAGGGGAGATGACGACCTATTGGTTAACGGGACGGAGCTAAGCCTGGTGAAAGGCAGTGGATGGGTGGATGGGTAGATGGGTGGATGGGTAGACGTAATCCGGGGGAAACTAAAACTCTACGATCACGGGAGTATGATCGCTGGGTTTTTCGAGTTTACGGGGCTCCACATCGATCACGCAGCTTGTCGCCCGGTCATATAACTGAGGCGACAAGTAGTGGTGATCAATTCGCCACCCTAGATTGCGGCGAAAAGAAGCCGCCCGATAGTCCCACCAGCTATAGTGTCCGGTTTCCTCAGTAAACTTGCGGAAGACATCGGCCAATCCAACTTCCAACACCTGTCTTAACGCTTGGCGTTCAGCCTCAGACGACATGATGTGCTTTTCTTTGCCATTAGCATCGTAGATATCTCGGTCCTCCAGGGCGATATTGAAATCGCCGCAGACCGTTAGGCCGGGAGACTGTTCCAAAAGGGCGGTCAGGTAGGTCTTAAGCACCCCCAACCAGCGCAGCTTATACTCATACTTTTCGCTGCCCACAGACGAACCATTGGGGACATACAGATTCACAATCCGGACCCCATCCAGCACTCCGGTAATGACCCGCTTCTGCTCGTCTAGATCCCCGACAGCATCCGCGTCTAAGACAGCAGCAAAGCCCGAACTAACCGAATCCAAGGGTTGACGGCTGATTAGGGCGACCCCGTTGTAGGATTTCTGCCCCGAAATATAGGGGGAGTACCCTAATTCCTGAAAGGGTTGTGCCGGAAAATCCTGATCAATCACCTTGGTCTCTTGCAGGCAGAGCACATCAACTGGATTGGCCTGCAGCCAGTTCGTGACATGCTCTAAACGAGTACGAATTGAATTGACATTCCAAGTAGCGATTTTCATTCCGTCTTTGCTTCGATAGTCACGGACTTTAAGCTTAATACGAAAGGCTTTCAACTTAAAGCGAGAAAATTTCCCTAGGGAAGAATACAGGAGTCAGGAGACAGAATACAGTTTCTGCCTGACTTTTGGATCTCTTCTCTGCCGGATTGTTCCGGCTTAAATTGCATGCCTCAGTGACTCCAGGAAAAGTCCTTTGAAGCAGAAATACTCTCCGAAAAGCGCATAAACCACATCCACATTTGAATCCAGAGTTTTCCCCAGGTTTCAAATTGGATGTGGTTTAGCTCTACAGAATTCAAAAGCCAAAAATCATGGATAAACTTGATTCTGACTCTTGACTCCTGACTCCTAAATTCTGTCTCAGGAATTCTGTCTCGCTTAAGTTAAAAGTTACTTCTAAAACGTTGCGTAGCCGAAGGTGACATTAAATTGACGGCACCAAACCACAGCAGATTTGAAATCCTCCACTGATACATCCTCAGGAATTTCGTATCGCTGGCGTCCTTCAACAGATTGCAAATCGCCTAGATTGACGAACTGGCCGCTGCCATAGGTTTGAGGAACTGCCTGCTTATGGAGTAATACAAATAGATCAGGTCCGTTGTCAGAGCGAAACGCTTGATCAAATTCGAGATAACGCTTGCCGTTCTCTTCAACAATAGTGGCGACGCCTTGGGTCGGGTGAGCGTCTCCGGTGAAGGAACCTGAGATTGAGGCGGTGGAGATTGCAGCGGCAGCGCAGGGATTAGCGGCGGCGCAGGGATTAGCGGCGGCGCAAGGATCAGCGGCGGCGCAAGGATTAGCGGCGGCGCAAGGATTAGCGGCGGCGCAAGGATTGGCGGCGGCGCAAGGATTTTCTACAGCAGCGCAAGGATTAACACTAGCGCAAGGATTTTCTACTGCAGCACAGGGGTTGGCTTGAACAGATTGAGCGTGACTTGCGATCGCAACTGTGCCGACGGTCAACAAAGAGGAAATTGCTAAAGCTGAGAAATAGGAGAGTTTCATGATGTATACCAGGGTAAGGATTTTTTTGAGAGGCCAACGATTGGCTGCTTGACACTTCTCAGTAAATCCCCCTCACCTGAGTATTTCCTGAATGAAAAAGTCCTCCTAAATAAACGCTTCCTGAGAAAAAATTAATCTCAGATTTCCGGATTTTGTGCATTAAAGCCCAAAAGTTTTTAGGCCGCCTAAAATTGCCTGTTGAGATATCCCGCTTTAAGTTGTAAGCCTCAGATTCCGAATCAGTCGTCAATTACTTCTCTTTTTCTGCCTGAGTCCGCTTGAGGAGAGCTTTAACGCCAACCCCACCGAGCAAAAACATTCCCAGCGAAGCTGTCGGTTCAGGGAGTTGAGGCGGATCCTCTTCATCAAGGTCAATGATGTTAATTGGGCCGCTGGTCAGCGTATCCAGTTCGTAAACATTCTGAGGCTCCCCATTGCCATCGTTATAGGGGGTTCCTGCTTCCCCAATCGTATACTTATCATTCCAAAGATAGTTTTGTTCGTCCTTTGTACCTCGATTGGCTTCAAACACCAGATAAGGAAGCCCATTGTCTGGATTGATGTCAGGGAAAGAGAAGTCGGTATTGTATTTTTGATAATTAAAGGCGAATTCTACGATGGGTCGCCCCTCAGTATTCGTAAGACGACGGACAAACAACACCTCTGATTCAGAGCTGCCGTCCTTGGTCCAACCATCAGCAACGACTTCTGTCTCAAACCCATCCATAGAACCCGGATTTTCATTGACGGTTGTGATGGCGGTTCCGCCGACATCGCCATTCTCATCGTAGAAAGCAAAGGTTTCCTTAGAAGCGAAGGAACTGGTGGAGTCTTTAGCATTCTTAGCCGAAAGCATAATACTGTTATTGGCGTTCTCATTATCACCAAACCGAATTCGGTAAACGCTGCTCTCACCAAAGTCGACGGTTCTTTCCCCTCCGTCACTGTCTACCTTTGCGTCGCCATACAACTCGATCGCAAAGTACATGAAATTGCTATCGTAATCAAACCGTCCTGAGACAATGTCTAGATACTCAAAGTAAGCGGGACTATTTTTGTCTGTCGCGTAGTAGGTTTGTCCCTGTGACAGCTCTGAGTCATTCCCAACCAACGAGTTGGCGGTGACAGTTTTGTAGGTCTGAGCTGTAGGACGCTCATATTGATCGATAGCATAGCTATCTGCACCGGTGTTGATAAACCAGTGGTGATCCCCATCGTTTCCGATAAATGCATTGTCTCCAGTCACCGCATCTTGAAAGATATAGCGGTAGTCGGCAGTAGCGGGTGGATTAAGGGTCGCAGCCTTAGCCGACGTCGCCAGCCCCCAAGTTCCTGCCGTAATCATCGTGGCGATGACCAGTAAACGTCGAGATCTCGCGGCTACATCTTTCATGAATCAATCAAGTATCATTAGCTACATATATATACTGACTTTTACGTATAGAAACCACCTGAGTAAAAACCCGGATCAATAGATTGAAGATCCCTAAATCCAGTATGAAGCGTCAATAAACGAACCTGAATAAATTCAGCAAAAAGATTGATTTACCTGAATTCCGACATCTCTCACGCACTATCAAGAAAAACATCTGAAACCCCGTAAATACACTTATCAGTCAAAACGCTGATTTTTTTGACTGCTTCGACTTGGATATAAAAGCAGCAAATAATACTCACAATTCATCGTATATACGTATGCGCTTGACTGAAATTGCTTTTGACCTTTGGCTAGATAGACAAGGCTGTCTGCAATCCAAGTGATGAATTGATCTCGGTAAAGACCATGAAAAATCAGTCCCCCCTGGAAGGAGAAGCCCTCGTTAAAGAAGTATGCCGTCGGATCCGGGTCGCCAGAAGTTACTGGGACGCCCACAATAACGCCGCCTGTCGAAAAGAGCGGGAACGCGCGCTCGAACTCTATAACACGCTGACTAAAGACCAGAAAGCGCAAATCCCCCAACTATTAAGGGTTTGGCTACGTTACCGCAGCGAAAAGTATTTTGGAGCCGACCGAACGCCGCCGGGGCAGAAGCGACGATCTTCTAAGCGATCTAGGAAGGGAGGGCGTTAGGTTAATGAACTATTCCAGCTTTTCTTAATGACTCTCAACGAAATGCTTTGCCCATGACAAATAACAAGTGACAAAAGAGAAATGACCCCTGACAATTAGTAAAATCGGCAACTGTGATTGAGGAATAAGGGAGCACCGCATGAGTTATCGCATGGATCGCCGCGCTTATGCCGAAACCTATGGGCCTACGGTGGGCGATCGCATCCGTCTGGCTGATACGGAATTGATCATTGAAGTAGAGCAGGATTCGACCATCTACGGTGATGAGGTCAAGTTTGGCGGGGGAAAGGTGATCCGCGACGGCATGGGGCAGTCTCCCATTTCCCGAGCTGATGGAGCGGTGGATCTAGTGATTACCAATGCTTTGATTCTGGACTACTGGGGCATTGTCAAGGCAGATATTGGCATCAAGGACGGTCGCATCGCCAATATTGGCAAGGCGGGAAATCCCTATATTCAGGATAACGTGTCGATTATTATTGGCCCTTCGACAGAGATCGTGGCTGGGGAAGGGATGATTCTGACAGCGGGGGGGATTGATTCCCACATTCACTTCATTTGTCCGCAGCAGATTGAAACGGCGATCGCATCCGGCGTCACCACGATGCTCGGCGGCGGGACGGGGCCTGCCACGGGCACCAACGCCACCACCTGTACGCCAGGAGCCTGGAATATTCATCGCATGTTGCAAGCGGCTGACGCGTTTCCGATGAACTTAGGGTTTCTGGGGAAGGGGAATAGCGCCAAGCCAGAGGGACTGGCGGAGCAAGTGCGGGCCGGGGCGATGGGGCTGAAGCTGCATGAAGATTGGGGTACGACGCCCGCTTCGATTGACACTTGTTTGAGCGTGGCGGATGACTTTGACGTGCAGGTGGCGATCCATACGGATACGTTGAATGAGGCGGGGTTTGTGGAGAATACCATCGCCGCCTTCAAGGACCGGGCCATTCACACGTACCACACGGAGGGGGCGGGGGGCGGCCACGCGCCTGACATTATTAAGGTGTGTGGGCAGGCGAATGTGCTGCCATCTTCGACGAATCCGACCCGGCCCTATACCCGCAACACGCTGGATGAGCACTTAGATATGTTGATGGTGTGCCATCACCTCAGTCCTAGCATCCCGGAGGATGTGGCGTTTGCGGAGTCCCGGATCCGGCGGGAAACGATCGCGGCTGAGGATATTTTGCACGATTTAGGGGCGTTTAGCATGATCGCCTCTGACTCCCAGGCGATGGGACGGGTGGGGGAGGTGATTATCCGCACCTGGCAGACGGCCCATAAGATGAAGGTGCAGCGGGGGCCATTGCCGGAGGATTCTGACCGCAATGATAATCTGCGGGCGAAGCGGTATGTGGCGAAGTACACGATTAATCCGGCGATTACCCATGGGATTGCGGACCAGGTGGGGTCTGTGGAGGTGGGTAAGCTGGCGGATCTCTGTCTCTGGAAGCCTGCGTTTTTTGGGGTGAAGCCGGAGATTGTGATTAAGGGGGGGGCGATCGCGTGGGCTCAGATGGGGGATCCCAATGCCAGTATCCCAACGCCTCAGCCGATCCATATGCGGCCAATGTTTGCCAGTTATGGGGGGGCGATCGCGGCGACGTCGCTGACGTTTGTGTCTCAGGCGGCGTTGGAGGCGGGGGTGCCGGAATATATCAATCTGCAGCATCAGGTGGCGGCGGTGTCGAATACGCGGCGGATTGGCAAGGCGGATATGAAGTTGAATGAGGCGACGCCTCGGATGGAGGTGGATCCGGAGACGTATGAGGTCAGGGCGGATGGGGAGTTGTTGACTTGTGAGCCTGCAGAGGTATTGCCGATGGCGCAACGATATTTTCTGTTTTGAATTTATGCCCGTTGGTTTGTGGTTACTTTGGGATTAGAGTGTTGCGGTTTCAGAAAATACAATGTGAAATATCATTGCTGTCAGTCAGATGACACTCACCCTGAATCCCTCTCCTCCGAGTAGAAACTGTTAGCGAATTTATCTGAAAACTCTTTCATCTAAATTAGATGAAAACAACACCGTAAGTTTTCGTGGTGCTGTCTTTCTGCAAGGATGAATCTTCGTCTGAATTGGGCATTACAGTCCTATCAGGAGAAGGGAGCATCTCACTTCCTGGACCTACTACAGGAAAAGTTGCAGACTCTACTGTCTGATTATTAGCAATCACAATGCCTATGCCCGAACCTAAAGCAAGCGCCGTTGCTAAAGTAACAAGCATCTTCATTGCAGACTCTGAAATTTTGAGACTTAAAACCAATCCACTGGGAAGGTAATCATTCTCTTTTTCTGGCACCATGGTAGAAGTCATCCCGTTATGACGATATTAATTCGATGTAAACGATTGATAGATCAAGCTGACTTATCAACCTGTAGCGAAGTTGATGGCTCTGTTTTATGCATGTCTATTACAGACAATCACCCTTTATTTATAAGGGTAAAATGAGAAAGTAAAAAAGTTGGGTAGTGTTACCATACTGAGTCATTCAAACTTCTTAAATAATCTCTAAAATGCAACATTCAGCTAATTTCCCAGTTACCCTCGATCACTTGTTCTATCTGAGGTTCGTTGATTGGAGACTCTGCTTCCAGTGAAGACCTGAATTTTGGTAAAGCCGTATTTCTAGAAGCGCTATGGTTAATTTTGAGGGATATTTGCAATCTCTCATAACTACTTATGAGCAGTGGTGGAAGCTTTACGCACTGACAGACGCCATTGGACAAATTAAGGGGCCTGAGCGACCCTTGCTTTTCGACTTCGGCTTAATGGTGAAAACTGCTCCAAAACGAAGGGATACTGCTGCCTCGGAAACCAGCCCACGACAGGAAAGACAAGAGAAAACAGAACGATTACCCGTGCTGGAAGGCATTCGCAAATATGCCGAAAACCATGTGCTGCTTTTGGGACGTCCTGGCTCTGGCAAGTCTACTGCATTGATTCGCCTGCTCCTGGAGATGGCTACTGAAGCATTGGAACAGAGCACGGCTCAAATCCCTATCCTGGTGGAGCTGCGCTACTGGCAGACCAACATCTTTGAGCGCATTCAGGCATTCCTCTACAAACATGATCCATACATCAATTTTGATGACATCACCCTTACATCCTTGTTGCGCAAGGGACGGTTCTTGTTACTAATTGACGGATTGAATGAGCTGCCCTCAGAGGAGGCGCGATCTAAGCTTTCCACTTTTCGAAGCGATCATCCCAAAGTGCCGATGATCTTCACTACACGAGATTTGGGCCTGGGGGGAGATCTGGGGATTGAAAAGCAATTGGAAATGCAGCCGCTCACGGAAACGCAAATGAAGGTGTTCATTCGAGCCTATGTGCCGGAACAAGAGGAGACAATGCTGCGGCAGCTTAGCGATCGCTTGCGAGAGTTGGGGCAAACCCCTTTGCTGCTATGGATGCTGTGCGAGGTATTTCAGCAGTCTGCTGAGCATCAAATACCGTCTAACCTAGCAGGGGTATTTCAGACATTTACCAATCTGTACGAGATCAGCAGTGTAAGAAAACACGAAGTCGCCCTTTTGAAAGGTGATGTCAGGCCCCTGAGCGATCGCAGACTGTGGAAGGTATCATTACAAGCTTTGGCGTCAGTGATGATGCAGGGAGAAACTCCGGTTGATCATCGAGTGGTGATCCATCGCGATGAAGCGGAAAGGGAACTCAGCAGAGTTTTCCCCAGTGGGAAATTGCCGACTCGAGACATTTTAGATGATTTGCTCAAGTACCACCTGCTACAAAATCGTAGTGCAGATCAAATCGAGTTTCGCCACCAGCTGATTCAGGAATACTATTCAGCGGAATATTTGCTACGGCGGCTGCCAGAGTTAAACGATGAGCAACTGAAGCGAAACTACCTCAACCATTTGAAGTGGACAGAACCCATAGCCTTAATGTTGGCGCTACTAGATAAGGACTATCAGGCGCTGCGAGTGGTGAAGCTGGCGATGGATGACGTGGACTTGATGCTTGGAGCCCGGTTGGCAGGGGAAGTGAAGTCAGCATTTCAGAAGCAGACTGTTGATTGGGTTAAACAGTGTAAAATTTCTCACCATCTTAAAATATTACTCTTAGCTGTAACGTCCTCTCAATTTTCAGTTCCTGAACTGCTAGATGCAATTAACAATCCAATCACTGACATCAGTATTGCAGCCACTAATGCATTAGGCAAGATAGGTTGTAAATCAGCCACTCCAGCTTTACTTAGATTACTTGAAAATGCCAATACAAATTATGATCCTGTTGCAAAAAGTGCAGCAAAAGCAATAGGAAAAATTGCTAATCGAGAATCTATTCCAAGGCTGGTTGAATTATTGATATCCAAAGACTTTGAAGCTTACCAACTTGCGCGACTAGCACTTACTGAAATCGGTAATGAAGAGGTGTCTCTTAAACTTGTTGAAGCCCTGAGAAGGTGTAATAATTTCGAAGACTGTGCTTATATAGCCTCGACTCTAGGTGATTTGGGGCACTCGATCGCTATACCTGATCTAATCAGTTTTGGGATTTTAAATTCTTCCTCTTACGAGGAAATAGACGATTGTGGTGTTCAATGGTCAGGTATCTCTCGCAGCTTTGAAAATTTTGGAATCAGTGTTTTGCCTGAGTTGATTAGCATTTTAGAAAACAGAGGAAATTATCTGGCAAAAATCAGATCAGTTAGAACTATTGAGCAGCTTAAGCTTAGAGAAGGAATACCTGCTCTTTG